>ERZ778512.1454-NODE-1454-length-15387-cov-4.467193_pt1 | contig 15387 bp, 15 predicted proteins | sample MGYA00510346_ERZ778512 | MGnify/ENA primary metagenome ERZ778512 (study PRJEB29527, sample SAMN07138962) | mouse gut metagenome | material: feces | host: mouse | place: China:Nanjing | collected 2016-01-25 ...
AGTGAAACCAAATCTCTGAATATGGACATTCCGTCTGGTGGGCGGGATGGACTTCTGCCATGGGAAGAGACGCCGCAGGACGTCAGCTCTATGGCGGACCAGGAGCAAAATGATGCTCTTGAGTCAGTTTATAAACGGGCTGAGCGCTTTAAGGCGCTCAGCCTTCTTTCTGGTAACGCAATTCCTGGAGGCGTTGAGAAGTTCGTGCGAGAGCAATATGGCGAGGAGGGAAGGCAGCGTTATGTGTTTGCCAACTTCATCCTGAAGTCGCTCAACTACCGTGCGTCTGAAGATGTGCTCCTGATGCTTTCCTGCACTAAGAAAGCACGTGTTGTAATTGCTACAGCCGGTGCTGGTAAGACCACTTCCCTGCAAATCGAGATACTCCTTGACAAGATGTTGGATAAGGCTCTGAAGCGCGATGTGCTTAAGCCTCTAAGGGTTGAGGGTACCTCGGTCTTTTTGCCGCGCATCCTGTACCTCAATTACAACAAGCACAATGTCAGTCCCATCGAGCGTAAGTGTGTGGCCATGTGCGCGGCTATCAACCGTGCACTCAAAGAGGAGGACAGAATTGAGGATTCCATCGAGTCCTCTACGGTTCATGCCTTCTGTCACAAGTGGCTGACGGCCTTCGCTAACAAGCTGTCCTTGCCTGAACTGAAAATCATCAGCGACGAAGACAAGCGACAGACTTGGACGGCTATCATCGAGCCGCGCTGGAAGAAGTTCTATACAGACCAGGACAGCTGCGCTGTCGAGTATAGCACAATGGACGAGTTGTACACCTACAAGGTGGAGGCTATGCTCGACTGGGACGAGTTCTTCTTGACGGCCAAGTTCGTGGATACCGGGCTGAAAGAGGAGTTTGTGAAATCCTGTATTACGAAGTACGACTCAATGAAGAAGCTGTTGGGTCAGATGGACTTCACTGATTACTTGCTTCTCATGATTTCGGCTATCAGAGAGAACGCCGAGCTTCGCACTATCTTGCAGGAGCGCTACAGGCTTATTATCGCTGACGAGAATCAGGACTTTACACGGCTGATGAATGAGCTTCTCCTGGAGCTCTATAATCCCGAGAAGAACCGCTTGGTAGTTGTGGGCGACCCTGACCAGACCATCTATGAGTTCAAGGGTGTGTCCCCTGATAACGTGGTGAATCTTTCTGAGAGGTTGCAGGATGTTCAGCTGTTGGGACTCGATACAAACTATCGGTGCCCCGATGGCATTGTGGACAGTGCTAAGAAGATTCTGGATATGAACGTCATGCGCTTTAAGAAGCCTATCAATACGGTGCGAACTGGTGGAACCATTATCAAGCACCCGTTGAGCTACGCGGATAATCAGAGCGAACAGGTGGTCAATACGCTCAAACGTATTGGTGCGAGTGAGTGGCCTAACACGGTCTTGACGTACCGTAACAATCGTTCGGCTAATATCATCTGCGAAGAGCTCTACTATGCGGGGATACCCTTTGTGATGCTGGACGGCCGGCGGCCATTCACCAACTTGGTGTTCCGTCATATTGATCGTGCTATCAGGGCCCTCAAGGAACGGGATAACTATGAGCTGAACCTCGAGCTGTTCCGCTTCATCCCTATGTCTAGCGCAGAGTGGAAAAGCATCCTCGACGAGAATCACGATAAACGGCGCGGTCATCTTCACGACATTGTTATAAAGTACAATCAGGTTCCGAATGGAACTGAAGAAGCCCTGAAGACCCTTGTGCGCATTTCGGAGATTGTCGATACTAATGCTGTGTCCGATTATATCGGTTCACTTGTACGTCTCTACAGGAAGTACTACTTCGACTATATGATTCGGTCTGTAAATCCCATGGCGCCGGACCAGGCATTTGAAACTATTTATCTGGAGCGGACTGTGAAGTTCTTCAACAGGCCGATGACGTGGGACTATATGCAGAAGGAGCTGGGCCAGCGCAATGTGGACAACCCCGCAGGTATCACTGTGTCAACCTTCCATGGTCTCAAAGGTCTCGAGTTCAACTATGTGTTTGCCATTGACTTTTCTGAGACGCTGTTCCCTAACTTCGCAAGTATCGAGCAGAAGTATAAACCCGTAACCGCGCTGGCGGAGAAGGAAGCGGAGAATCGCTTGTGTTACGTGCTTGTGACGCGGGCTATAAAGGAATTGCATCTGTACTACCCGGACAACGACCCCTCATTGTATGTTGGTGTTCTCACTAAGGAGGGCACTATGCTCGAGGATGTTCCGGCGTCCCTGAACTTGGGTATGCTGTCTACTCCGGGTAAGACAGCCGACTCGCGTATGAGTTTTATACAGCGGCTGGTTAAGAGAGGAGGATAAGTATGTCACGAGTGTTGGACTATTTGAACTCTGATGTGTTCAACAGTGTGTACGGGAACGAACTCCCTCTTATCAAGTCACCCTCCATCAAGGCTATCTGTGATGAGCTCTATTACGCCATCAAAGCTGGGGAGCCAATCTTTGTCTACGGGGACTACGATGCCGATGGCTTCTGTTCTAACATGGTGTGGGAGGAAGTACTGTCGGCACTGTATGACGTGCCTCCCATTCACTTCATGTACCAGGAGCGTCAGCATACCGTAGACAAAGATATCCTCCGTCAGGTTGTGTTCGGCAATGCCAGAGTCGTATTGATTTGCGACTCTGGCTCCGGACTTGAGGATAGGCGCATCATCGACGCTTTGCGTACACAAGGTAAGCTACCTATCGTGATTGACCATCATGTGTATGCTGGGGACTATGCGAGCGATAGCCAGGTGTATCGGATGTTCAACTCCTGGGAGGAAAGAGCCATTCTGAACTCCAGCGAAGTGTGCGGTGCCTACGCATCACTCCTTGTCGCTAACTACCTGTGCAAGGATTACTTTAGTCGGCCTTTGCCGTTCAACGCTTCGGTGTATGCGCTATGTGCCATGTACGCAGATTCTGTTGATATGTCCACACCGGAAGCGAGGGCGCTGTACAACCTTGTGGCCCAAACGAATTTGCCTGGGCCAGGTTTGTTCTCCTCGCTGAACAGGTGGAAATACGAGTACACTCGCCGGCTTTTCTCTTTCATTATCGTTCCTAAGATAAACGCATGTTTTCGGACAGAGCGCTACGAACCACTGAACAAGGCTCTCAGCACAAGGGACAAGTATTCTCTTGCTGCTTGCGCAAGTATGTTCGAGGACGTTCACGCCGCGGCGCGGGAGCTAGTAGAGCTTATGACGCCATTGTTCGAGTTAACTCGCTACGGTAACATTGTACTGGCTGTGCACGAGGCTGTACCTGATACACGCCTTCTTCATGTCCGGAACTTTAGCGGCATCATTGCGAACAAAATCGCGGACAGAGAAAAGTGTCTTGCCATCGTTTTGATTAAGGACGCTGGTGTGTATGCCGGTTCCTATCGCGATTATTTCAATCGGAGTTTGCTGGATACATTCCAAGTATTCTGTGATGCTAACGGCCATGACCAAGCGTTCGGTCTGAACATCACAGACTATAATGACTTCACGAGGCACTTGGCCATTTTGTCCAAACAGCTCGTAGACAGGGCGCAGACTGACAACCTTGTGTTGTCGAGCACACTGATTGATGACGAAGATGATATCAATGTCGTTGCTCTATACAATGAGTATATGAACATTAAGCCTAAAGCCGTCATTGTGCATCGCTGTGACTATGCGAATCTTACAAGCTCCACAAAGTGGAACAAGTTCTATGACGTGGGGTTGCCCATGCAAATCCGCACTACGGCACCGTTGACCACGGGGTCTGTTGTGTCCCTTGAGCCGTGCATGACGAGTTGTGTCGAGTTGCGGTGTATTGAATAGTCGGGTGGTGTTGCTGTGAAGATTGTGCACGTGTATGCAAAAAATATCCAGATGTTTGTGGATGCTATCGAAGGGACTGATTTACGTCTTAATGCGTCTCAGGACCTGGACTATCTCGTGTCTTCTTTGCAGCAGTTCAATGCGAGGGACATTTTGGGTTTGGTTATTTTTGCTAACCCAATGACTAAGAAGTGCCTTACACTAATCAAGAAGTTCGATAGCTTGTTCGTGTTTAGGCGGTTTCCCATAATTATCATTTCGGATGAAGCCAGCGCCCTTAGAGACGCTGGCTATTTCCGTGTGCGATACTCGGATGTTTACTGCGTGGACTCCGAGGACAACAGTATTTCTGACATTGAGATGAATGCGATTTTCACGACGCTACTTACCCACTCTGACGAGTTATACGACTTAAGTGTGATTCCTGATGAGCGAAAGAATAAGGAGTTTGTGAGAACGCATGGCGAAGCTAAACACGCAACAATGTCCCCGCAACTTGTTCAGCTACTTAATCAGCTAGGAAGGAGTGCTTCGGATGAAGATATATCTGGACGACAACGGAGGGACCCCGGCCAAGGAAAGGAAGGCGTCCCGGCCTACGACCCGACGCTCCTCTCATAGTGGTGGGTTCAAACCGCCAAGGGATGACCGGGAGTCTTTCGATTCCCAGGGTTTCGGAGGTGCTGGTAAACATGGTAGGGTATCCCCTGTGGAGGAAGACTTGCCTGAGACTGACCTGACGGTGGGTCTTGTTCCTGAGGAAGATACTGAGGAGGTCACCTACGAGGTTCCTGAGTATCCGGAGGAGCCCGCGGAGGAAGGGGACCGTGAGGTCGAAGAGGACGCACCCGACGAAGGCGATGAGGAGGATGACGAAGAACCCGCTCCGCCGCGTTCTAAATCCAGACCTGTTAAGGAGCCCAAGGGACGGGGTAAGAAGGCCCCGACTGAGAAGAAAGTCAAGAAGAGCTCCAGTGGCATCACCATCAGTGGTCCTAAGAAGGGCGGCAAGAAAAATGTGCCCTCACCTGCACCCAAGACCCCTAAGGGTAAGAAGGTGCCTCAGCCTGTTGGCCCGTCCAAGAAAGCCGTGAAGCCTTCAGCCCCTAAGAAGCCTACGAAGCAGAAGGTGGATGATTTCGACGCCAACTTCGGCAAAGGTGCTAAGAAGTACTCAGATCCTGCCGAGGGTGAGCCAATTGTCTCCCAGCTGATTGGCGTTGTCGAGTTAGTCATCGGCGGAGGTCTGATGTTCTTTGGTGCCAGCCAGCTGGGCAACATTCTGATAAATAATATCCTAAGCAAAGCGATTGGGGGTTAGCGTATGATTAACCCGCAAGACTATAAGGTGGAGGACTTCACCTCTGAGCTAAGTCCACACATGGTCGCGGCGCTGAAGTGCGAAGACCTTCATGGTTCTGAGCTGATAGACAACTTAATCCTTCTGCGCTTCCTTGACAGGGATGATGTTAAGAAGGTCCTTGAGAAGACGTATAGGATTCCTTTTGCGTGGCTCAAGATTGACCCCACACCGCCTGACCTTGCGCCTATTGCCCAGAAGTATGGTGTGCTCTTACAGCGTACAAAGGACACGGTTGTATGTTATCTCCCTCTTGGTCAGGCCTTAGATAACGCCACGTTGCAGGTGGATATCCCTAACTATCGCCTGCGCTATGTGTGTATCGCTGATGCCAACTATCGGCTGATTAAAAAGGGGCTTGAGGGCGATATCATCAGCATGCAGATAGCCAACTTTAGACCGCTGTTGGTGTATCGTAGGCTGGTTATTGATTGCTCCGAGCACGGTGCTACGGATTTACATTTCCAGTCAGTGTTCGATAGCAAGCTTCCCTCGCATCACATTCGCTACCGTATCAACAAGGAGATGATAGAGTCCTCCTTCACTACGGACCTTGAAATGATTCAGCAGATGTGCAAGGCCGTCGTGGGTAAGCTGACTACAGCTTCTGCAGCTGACATAGACTCTGCTGACGGAATAAGTACCCAGGTGCCTGACCTGTTCCGTGATGGTACGGTGGATATCCGTTTCCAGTGTGACCGTACCGAGGCAGGCATGGTGGCGGATAGCGCTATCAATCATGTGACCACAACGACCATGACCATAGACCAGCTGGGCTTCCCGAAGGAGGACGTAGCAATGCTTCGGGAGCTTGCTAATCTGCGTACTGGGCTAACCCTCGTTACTGGTGAGATGCGGTCTGGAAAGAACACCACCATCATGGCCATGGTCAATGAGCTGCATCAAGTTCCTATCAACATTGTGGAATATTCTAACCCGGTCGAGGTCCACATGGAGCACGTGCAGTTCAACTATCGTGGCGACTTGGGTATCCTGCTTGGCCACATGAAGAAGGCTAAGAAGTACGATATCGATATCGCCATCCTAAACGAGATTCCTAATGCCGAGGTTGCCTTTGCTGTTCGTGACCTCGTGAACTCAGCTATTGGGGTTATTACCACTACGCACATCAACCGCATTTGGCACGCCCCGGCTAAGCTGAACGAGTTCTTCGCTAAGGATTACAAGACCATCATCAGTCAGCTTAACGTGGTTATTAACCATAAGATGTTTCGTCGGTGGTCAGGTCCCGGTATGGTGAAGCGTGTCCTACAGCCCGAGAAAAGTGCGTTTGACAGGTTTGCCTATCGGTGTGGTGTGCGTCAGTACTTTGTGCCACAGGATGCTTCTCGAATCAAGTATCGGCTACAGCCGCTGTGCGAGATGCTGGTGATCACCAGTGAAATGAAAACGGCTATGCTGAACTTCGAGGAGATGTGGAGAGCAGAGCAAATGCTGCAGACCCACATCGAGCGTGAACACGGCACACTGGAAAACAAGTTAGCAAACTACATCAACCAGGGAATCTGCTCCCTGGAAGAAATGCGTAAACTATTCCACGGAGGGTGAGTTATGCCAACTATTAAGAGAAATTCGGGTGGGGGCTTCAAGCCTTCTGCAAGTGGAAAAGGTCGCGCACGTAAAGACGCTATTGGTGCTAGCCTCAACCGCAAAGGCACAAAGCCGCAGAGGGGCAAGCACGGTTTCGAGGATGACGAGGTTCTTGACCCTGACGTCGGCTACGAGGAGGAAGTGGCGGAGAGCACTGATAGGACCGTGGAACGTGCGGAGCCGTTTTCTGACGGCTTGGTGTCTGTTAGGCTGCGTGATGTTACAGTAATCCCGCGTATCGGCGGAGAGGAGTGTTTAGTGCTCGGGGAGTTCCTGAAACTGTTCTCCTCTACGGAACCTTTCATAGGGTCCATCAGTACTAAGACCTCGTACATGAAGAAGCAGGGAGGTAGGCTGTTGTGATAAAGAAGCTACTCTTCTTGCTCCTGGCCGCCGCTGCGATTTATGGAGCAGCCTTGTCTCCGTTCAACATCCGTACAGCTCTCGAGACCAAGGCCACTCTGGAGCAGACGCTGAAAGATAAGCAGAACGCTTCCCAGCAGAAGACTCAGGCGCAGATGACTTTTTCTAATGCTGTGAGTGCGTTCGACTCCGAGCGGCAGTTCGAGATTCACTACACTGACGTCTACCGTCTGCGGCAGCTCCTGGACGGAATTCAGGGCATGGAGTTCGTTAGTCTTCATCAGGCTGACCCTGCGGCCAATTGGGCTAAAGGCATGGAGATAAACGTGGATGACTTCGCTCCGATTTCGGAGACCGAGGGCAACCCTAACGCTACGCTTCCGACTGCGGTCTGCATGACTCTGATGGTCGAGGATATTGCACAGGGTCTTAAAGTCGTTGACCGCATGTCTTTGCCCATCTGTCAGATTATTACCTCTTCCCCTGGGACTATCGAGGTTACTTTCCTGACTGGGGGTGTTAGTTGATGCCTAATGCAATATTCATTGATACGAGTAATCTGAACACTCTGTATAAGGTGAATAGCAGGTTCGCTATGGGCGTGAGCTACGCTTCTTGTCCGGAGAAGCTTACCATCGACGCGCAGGCCCTTGGGACTTCATTCGACGTATACCTGTCTGTGTGGCCGCGTCAGCAAGGCGAGGGTGATGATATCATCAATGCCCTCTCTATCGGCGGTGTGCCGTTTATTATCCTGCGGGAGGAAATCGAGAGAATAACCTCTTTGATGAAGGATGTGCCAGGCGTGGGCAACATCTACATCTGTAACGCCTTGGCCAACTTCGTGATACAGGCCAGAGTGTCTAACTTCAAGTCTGTAATCAATTACGGTAATCGCATCGCCCTTGTCAGCGTTCAAAACAAGATGCTGGAGGACCTTGTCATTTTCGACAATGCGGCAGAGTTACAGCAGGAGATGGGAGAGGACTTCACATGTTATGGAGACCTCGACCTTGTTGACGTTGATGCCATCAAGGCACAGTACGACGAACTCACCGGGCTCTCAAAGTCTGTCGTCGTGCCATTGTCACATCTGATAATGTCCTACCGCTCCGCGTTCAATACCGATTTGGACACTGTGATGCGGGAGCTTGGTTTCGGCGAGTATGCCGGTGAGCTGCGTGAGGAGCCACCCGCTCCTCCGCCTCCTCCACCGCAAAGAAAGCCCAAGAAGATTGAGCCGCTTCCGGAGCTCGACGAGGAAGAGGAGGCTTGGGAACGTCCGCATAGGAAGAAGGCGCGGTTGTCCTTTGTGAATGTGCTGCTTTGCCTCGTGGTGCTCGTTGGGTGCGCTATTACCGGAATCGGGTATTCTTTCAGCAAACAGGAGGCTCAGATTTCTCAGCTTCGTTCTGAAATTACTCCCTATAACACTGAGACTGCCAGATACTCATCCCTGTCGGATGTGTATTTGTCGAGTGGCGGCATGGCTGGCAGGGTGTCCGAATTGTTGGTGTACGTGCAAACGAACCCCAACACATTCACAATTGCAGGACTTGAAATCAGGTCTGGCTCTGCAGTAATTCGGTGCAACAGCACCGATAGCGAGGCTATCACCGGGTTTGAGAGTTATCTGGAGCAGGGCGGCTATACCGTGGCTGACCGTAACCAGTTGGACAACATTGTGGGTGCGGACAATGCGACAATCTACAACTACAACGTGGTTGTGGTATTTTAGATGCAATAACTGCTCTCCTTCCTTTCTGGAAGGAGAGCGTTTATTAGCTCGTGCTGCGGAGCAATTTTACAACTATTTTAAATTGGAGGTTTACGAATGTCTAATCGGTTTGATGAAGCAACCTACGGGAAAGAAGGCGCTCTATTGCTGGACGATTGTCTCGGAAAGCTTTCCCGTGTCCCATTCCCTGTCGAGGCCGCAAGGGCCGACACCGTGATGCACTATGAAGAGGACAGCATGCCGTTCACTACGCTGGTATTTTCCTGCAATGCCGCCATTCACGCTGCTCGCGTGAATCCGCCGAAGAAGCTGCGACTTTTTGGTGTGCCTACCAAGATGTATGCTGCTGTGACTGTGAAGGAGGAAGAGCAGTCCTCCGCTGAGGTGGTCCTCGAAGCCTACGAGAGTGTCGGCTACAAGTGTAGCTATGATGCCGAGAAGTGCAAGCTGTTTATCTGCTGGGAGAGCAAAGAAGCTTCCGACAGCGGTGCAGAATAATTAACAGATTGGAGAGTAAGGAAATGGAAAACAAGAAGTACACCGATGTTGTTGTTCGCCACACTACGAATGCCTGTGAGAAGGATGTGAACCCGCTGGCTATCGCCGACATTATCCTGGATGTGTCCGGTGCTCCGAGCAAGAGCATCGGCGTCGTTGTGAGCGAGGAGAATGTGCTGCTCGTCTGCTCCTATGACGACAGTCTGCACTACTACACCGTCGATACCCCGGCTGAGTCCGGCGCCGGTTTCGGCTATGAGCCTGGTGATGCCATGAAGGCCATCTTTGAGGAAATCGGCCTTCGTATCGGTGACAATGACCGTCTGATGAGCGGCGGTCAGCAGGACTTTACGGCGCTGGCTGAGGAGGGCGATGACTCCTGCAACCAGGATGCTCCGGTCGTCTCTACCTTCGATGACCTGGAGTACGAGCTGAACGAAATCATCGAGGAGCGGGAAATTGACTGGGAGTAATCCCGTCTACATCGCACTACGGGGTGTGGAAGACACACCCCGTAGTTTATGTGCTGGTATAGCTCAGTCGGTAGAGCAGCTGATTTGTAATCAGCAGGTCGGGGGTTCGAGTCCGTCTACCAGCTCCATGTTTCATTACCTAGTGAGGAGGGAGGTCCGCGATGCGTAAGATGAATCTTGGCACTATTAGTACACCCAGTGCATATAGACTGCCGCCTATCAGCTTCACGTGTTCAGAGCTGACTGACCTTACTACAGGTATCAGCTCCAAAGGAAACCAGAAGAAGTATCGCACCGTAGACGGAAGGTTCTATGTTAAGGAGCTTTTTAACTATGACGGAAAGATGTGGCGCGATGACTTAGTAGAGGTCATCGCGAGCACTTATGCTGGTATGTGTCACTTACCGACAGGCGTCCATGTAGTTAAGCAAGGATTGTGTGATATTGACGGCAGACTGGCTTCTTATTCGGAGTCATTCCTCAGGGATGGATTTGAGTTTATACCTTATCGACGTGCACGAAAGGTACTGCTAAGCGAAGATGGACAGCTGTGCGGAACATGCGACGAGATAGCGGAGCAGATTATAGCAGAATGTAGTGACATTCTCGGTGGTAGCGCGCGGGACTTAATACATGCTATGTTCTTCCTGGACTACGTGGTATGTAACGAGGATAGGCATCTGAACAACTTTGGTTTCTTGTGCGGAACTGATGGGAGCATAGAGTTTTGCCCTTTGTTTGATTTTGGGCTAGGGTTGTTTGAGTGTGGAAGCGAATATGACGGTAACAAAGAAAATATGTGTTTTCCTACTATTCGTCTGAAGCCTTGTTGGCTTCCGCAAACTCAGCTTATCGAATACCTGCTAGACAACAGTGCTATTCTAAGCATGCCACCGAAGTGGTTATGCCTACAAGACTTCCAGTTCCCGAGTGATTTGGCCAAGAACTATTTTGTCTGGGCAAACGAAAGGTTGGGTGTCAAGATTGTTTGAAGAGGAAAGGGAGATGTTGGTGTGTCGTGGGACACTAATGAATAAAAATGTCCCCGTCGGTGAGGTCTATATCGACGAGAGGGACGTTGCTACAATCGACTTGTATGATGTTCCTAAGCATCTGTTGCCGTTTGAACTGCGTTACAGCCGGTCCGGAAATTACGACCAAGATTTTTGGGATTTCCTCACAGAGCGTGTGACACCTAAGAGCCGTCAGGGTATCGCAGATGCCCTGCGTGGCGCTGGGTTTCAGAAGTATAGTGTGGTGGCTATTACGCTTGCTACACACGGCAGGGACTGTAATGACACCTTTTGGATTAGGTATGACCATGGTGCCCAGACGTGGGAGGAAGTTTGGGCCGAGGTAGGTGTCTATAATCCCTGATAGATTTTCTACTATTAAGCGAATTTAGTCTGTATAGGCTAGGTGCTTATAGCTAATTACAAGAGTAACTTATCCTCTCCGCTACGTTAGCGGAGAGGCAGTTATTCGGATAAAAATAATACACAGGAGAGTGTAGAGTATGGACGAGAAAAAGAAGTTTAAGCTGGAGGAGTTCCTCAGTTCTGATGCAACAGCACTGACACTTGTGGCTGCTTGCACTGTCGTGGAGCACCTGGAGGGGGTAACATTCTCTGAGGAGATTACCCGGTTTTTGAGTGATATGCGGTCGTTATTGACGCTTCCCTCGGAGGAGTATGCCACGGGCCTCCCCTCCTGGACTCTGCGCATTGGCCTGAGTCATGTCTATGAGGCGAATGACAAGAGCAATGACTCTGAGGTGGGTGCGGAGCTTGTTGGTCACTTTACGAGGAACCGCGGCCTCAGTAGGGTGTTGCACCGCAAGGAGGATGATAGGTTTACGCATGTCATCCAGCACGTCAGAACTTTCGCCGTGCCGTACATTGACCCGCAGAGCGGTACGACAGACCAGACGGTTCGCTACTACGACTTTGAGATGCGAGGCTTCTTCGAGTCAGGTGACGTGAAGATGCAGGTGATTTGGTGGCTTATGGAAGTTATCGAGAGCGACTTTATTCAGGTGTTTGTTCCGGGTGAGGACAGGGCCGTCATGTTTGCCGGCGATGTCAACAAGTACACAGACCCATTTAGTTCCATCAGTGCCGCACCACAGATAAGCGACAAGTTCATTGCACGCTGGAATGGAGACGACAGTGATGCTGGCGATGATGGCCTCGACGTGTACTATGCGGAAGGTTGGAGCGCACAGCGGCTGTGCGGCTTGTTGCGCAATGAGGGCGGGGACGTCCTGGAGCAATCTTAATTATTACGGCCAAGCCGTGATATATATTTAATGATGAGGAGAGTAAACCATGAAAGCATTGAGGTTCAAGGACATTTGTACCAAGCAGGATGAGGAGGTCTTCTCCTGTGCCAACACCATCGTCGATGACCTGAACAAGGCCCTGGACGAGTACGACGCCCACAGCAAGGACACTATCATCATCAACGGCCGCAAGACGAACCGCTACGTGGAGAAGTTCGTCTCCAGGCCCACCGACGATGCCCTGGCCGCCGTCTACAATGTGTTCTCTTCCGCCGGCTATGCCGTCATCATCTGCAACCGCGCCGAGGCCGATGCCACGATTTACGTCATCTTTGACCCGGACATTGCTCCGGGCGCTGACGACGATGACGAGGAGGATGGCGCCCCCGCTGGCGAGGAAGATGGTGACGAGGAGGAGCCGGAGGAAGGCGCTGGTCTGCCTGTGACTGAAGAGGAATCTACGGAGGACAGTGAGGCCGGCACGCAGGGCGAAGAAGGGTCCGCTGGTAGCGATGAGTCCCAGAGACAGACACCCTTCGGGTTTCAGCCCGGCGAGACCATCATGTACGGCAATGGTTCTTCGGCCATCTAATGCGTTGGCCATCTGCACACCCAACTCAGTGTATTGGTCCCTCAACGAAACCCCCAACTTTATGGTGATGACAATGAATAAAAGTAATAGCAGATGGGTCTCCCCTGGCCCGATGGTGGACGTGTTCACCATCATTGCTGGGGTTGCAACAGTTGTTACGGCGCTTGCCGTCGCACTCGCAAGCTACATTCGCTGATTACAGTGATAAACTGCTATCTAAAAACTGGTAAGCAGTCACTTGCGGTGCACTATCTAATTAGTTACCAAGAACCCGCTTTGCCTGGCTGGTATTGGTAGATGTTCGGGATACTGTACACAGTAGCGGCAACCACAAGGGTGTTCTCCCTTTGTCTTGTAGACATTTTATACCGATTTACTTGTACAGGCTCGGGCTTGAATATGACTGAACCACAGCTGTGCGTATGCGCGGCGAAAGACCGCTTGCACCAGATGCTACATACGCAGTTTGCGATGTTCAGTCCTGTGGAGGGGGCGTGTGCCCCCTCCACCTTCTATTTTGCCAATACAGTTTGATTTGAGTGAGGTGGGTTTATGGGAGAGTTAATCATCGCCGCCAATAGTTTGGACATGAGAGTGCCGACACACAAAGATGTGAAGGCCATGTACAGCAAGCTAATGTCTGACCCCAGGGTTATGGATTTCTGCCCCTGGGAGCGTCATACAAGTGTGGAAGCAACCCATGAGTTCCTGAACTCCGAGTTGAAGCGGATGGAGTCCGGTGAATACTTGGCGCTCGGGATGTATCTGGACGATTTCACATATGGCAAGAACCGTGGGCGTTTCTGTGGCTATCTTACCATAGAGAAGTCACTCACGTCTGATGTGGCGAGCATAGCTTTTGCCGTGTCCCTACCGAAGCAACGGCAGGGCTATGGCGAAGATGCTCTTAGTGCTGCCACAGTATATGCCCTGCAGAAGTTGGGAGCGGTGTCTGTAACGGTGCCTGTTCCCATGACAAATGCAGCGGCCAGAAGGGTGTTGGAGAAGGCTGGTTACTCTCAGCAGTACTGGTTTGCGTCCACCTGGAAAGGTGTTCCTAAAACACGTATGCTGCGATACAGCTATACTCTGCACCAGTTTAACGAAAGATAGTCTGCGTACAGCGCATTCTATAATAACAAATGAAGGGATGACAAACGATATGATTGGAGAGAATCGAATTAAGCATGGCTCCGGGCTGGTTATCAAGAACGGCTCGTCTCCCGTGCACACGGTGAACCTCGTCGCTGGCATCGACGCCGGTTCCACCCAGACCCGTGTGTGCCTGGCTGATGGCACCGATATCGGGTTCTTTAACGACACGGCTAAGACCCTGGGCATTCTGCGCAAGGTCTACGTCCTGCCCTCTACCTACGCCACGGCTGGTGATAACAGGGAGATTCTCGCTGCAAGCGAGAATCTCGAGGACAACTACGACAGCACTATCCTGTGTGTCAGCGTTCAGGCTGACCGGCCTCTGCTGAGCCGGCACCGTATCCTGCGCGGGCGCAAGATGAATGATGTGTCCGGCTTGGTGGCCCGCTACATGGACAGCTCCACCAACAAGTCTGACAACCCGGTATTCTACACCAACATCATTGACGCTCTCGGTTACGCCATCATGGAGAAGTACAACGGTGGCATCCCCTCCGAGGTCAATCTCAGTATCTCTCTGTCCGTCCGGCCCAAGGAGCTTTCCTCCGCCTGCCGTACCAAGATGGTGGAGAACCTGGTGGGCAAGTTCGTATTCTCCTGGAAGGACGTCACCATCAACATGAACATCAAGACGCTGGAGTTCTCCACGGAACCGGAGGCCCAGGTGTTTGGCACGACCACTATGTCCGACCTGCGTTTCGACAACGGCGAAGGCGAGAAGTACCGGGAGCTGGCCGACACTCTGAGTGACAGCTCCACCTACATCCACATCGAAGGCGGCGGTTCGTCTATCGGCGTGGAAGTGGTGCGCAACGGCCAGCTGGTTGACAGTTGCTCTGCTACGTTCCAGCTGGGCGGTAACTACATGCGCCAGGTCTTCATTGACCGTATGAGCGACCTCATGGGGCGCACTGTGTCCCCCACCGCTGCTGAGGAAGCTCTCCAGACTACGCTCCTGCGTGATGGTCGCGAAACCTTGGACGTTGCCGAGGTCGTGGCCGACTGCAAGAATCAGGTCGCGATGGATATCGTGGAGCGGATGCGTCACGGCGTCATCGACCTGAACCACTGGTTGTCCATCCAGGACGTGGAGTTCATTTCCTTGGGTGGCCGCCTGTTCCTGCCCGATGACCGGGGTTGCACTATTAGTGCGTACCTGGAAACCTATGTCCAGCAGATGTCTCCGAACACGGAGATTATCGTCCTCGGTGAAAACTACATTTCGCAGGGCAACTTGGTCATGGCTGCTAACAGCGCCATCGAGTCCGGCTTTATCTCCGCCGTTCAGGGCGCACCCGTTGCGGCTACGCCCAGCACTCCCTACACTCCTGTGAACGTCGAGGAAGGCACCGCTCAGGACGAGGCAGTTTGAGCTGCATAGGGACCGAGTGGCCACCTACCACTCGGTCCCTTCTGTTAGTAAGGAGGCGATTAGATGCCGTACTGTGGAAGGCTCGAAATTGAAATCACCACTTCCACTAAAGAG
>ERZ778512.1460-NODE-1460-length-15337-cov-5.501963_pt1 | contig 15337 bp, 13 predicted proteins | sample MGYA00510346_ERZ778512 | MGnify/ENA primary metagenome ERZ778512 (study PRJEB29527, sample SAMN07138962) | mouse gut metagenome | material: feces | host: mouse | place: China:Nanjing | collected 2016-01-25 ...
CGAAAAATATCAAAAAAGATAATGATGGCACTACTTTTCCTGTACCATATATTATTGTTCATTTATATGAGTATCAAAAAGTTGTTGATGCACACTATGCAAAAGAAAACGAAAAGAATATGTCTTTTTCAAATCCTGAAGGACATATTAATGATAAATATTATAATAAAAACTCGCCTTATTATATTAAAGATCTAACACAAAGGGAACGTGTTTGTTGTTATAATGCAGAAATGACTGTTTTAGATGGAAGAAGCCCTGCGATAGATCCCTACGACCCTGTTATACAGAAAACTTTCGGTCATGAAGCCTCAGAGGTATTATGGAACGAAGAAGTCCGCAATGATCTTAACAATACCATTAACCAACTTTTTGAAGAAAATGGAATTGTTATCCCAGAAGATACAGATTTAAAACTTCTTGCTGACCCATTCAAATATGAAATCCATGCAAGCGGCGTTGATGATGCCTTAGCAAAAAAAATAGAACAAGTCTTAAATCAGGGGAAAAATGGACTTTTTCTATATATGCATATTAAATCATGCAACCCTGAAAAAAATGGTTTTGATACACCAAGACAATATATGGCTGATGTCGCCTATCAAGATAGGGCATTTTTATGGACTGTGGTCAATGACCTTACTGGCTATGATATGAGAGAATTAGAATGTAAAGATGGTATTCTCTATACACCAGAGGGACGTAATCTATGGGAAATAGTCAAAGAAAACTATGAAAAGAAATCTTCTGAAGGTACAATGGAAGATATTTCTATATGGACTATCTTTGATGAATACCAGCGGTTTATTGGATATGGCTGGGATATGGAAACAGAAATCGGACTCGCTATAGGTTATAAAAATGGTTCCCTCTACGACCTTGATACGGAATATGGATATGGTCCCGGACAAACACAATGGCTGGATAATAAGAAAGAACAAATGCAAAAAGAATGGGAAAATTATCAAAGAGAACGCAAAATTGAAATTGAAAGTCAATCTTCTGTTTTCACCCCTTCCACAATATCCTATGACGAAGAGGAACAACGAGCAAACCGCGAACGGCTAGGAGAACTTTTGCAAAATTATCAAAAATCTGTATCTATATTAAATCCTGTTGAAATGGATGAAAAATTCCGCAAGGAAGTATCAGAAATACTTACAAAAATGATGCGGGATGGCAGCGCAAAACCACTTACAGATGTCGTTATAGAATTACATCAAAATAAAACAGCAGGGTTTGATGCTAAAGCATAACAATATTTATACAAAAGGACAACAACAATATGAATAATTTAAAACATAAAAGCACTGCAGAAACGATTTGAAACGTTCAAATTTTTCATACTGTTTTAAAGATATAGGTCTATATTACCAAAATATAATATAGATGTATGGCAAGGAAGCCGTAAAAACCAAAATATATTTTAAAGAAAGGTTGGAATTAGTATGAATGGAATCAACAACATCTATCAAAACACATTAATGGGAAACACCACTGTTTCCTTCAATCAGTCAGAACGCACAAAGAAAAATGGGATGCCCAAAGGAACAATATCCGGCGGAGCAGAACTAAAAGAAGAACAAAAGTCAGGGCTTTCCATTCAAATGAACACAGATAAGGATACATTTGAATTTAGCGGGAAAATAAATACAAATGCAGATCCAAACGCTACAACATCACGTGTTGACAGATATATCGCTGATATGGGAAAAGAAGAACAGGAACAATTAGCTGAAGAATATTTAAGAAAAGCACAAGAAATCGAAGAACAATTTAAGAATGGTGAAATTACACAGGACGAGCGCCAAGGTATGCAAGAAGATTTACGAAAAATGTACAAGGTAGACCATACAGTAGAGGCTTTCACATTAGATGGAGAAGAATACTGCACTATGGTATTGTTTAAAGATGAAAAAAGAAGAAATTCTAAAGATCCTAACTTGTGTAATGCCAAGATAGCTGTAGATTTAACAGGCAAAAGAGAACAAATTTATGGAAACTTTGAAAATGCAGAAAGCATTATAAGACCTAAACCCAACGACAATAATGCACCGTCTAAAGAGCAAAGTACACCCATTGAAGAAGCCATTACCGGTGAAGGAAAGCAAAAACTTTCCGCACAACTTGTTAAAAATCTAATGAAAGATTATATGTTCCAAAATGATAAAACCATGATGGAAAAACAGAAAGAACGTATGGATGAGAAGCAAGAGGAAGAAGAATCACAATTGCAATTCTTTGAAGCCTTTGCATAAAAGAATCTTATTGGATACCATATTTGTATAATTATTTTATAGTAAATGGAACCAAGCACCACAATAAAAAATAAACAGTGAACTTACAATTTTACTATAATATTCTACATACTTATGTACTATTAAAAATACTTGCAAAAATGCTTCGAAATGGCAGTGCAAAACCACTGACAGATATCGTTATAGGATTACATCAAAATATGACAGAGCGATTTGATACCAAAGCATAATGATTTAATATACAACAATAATTGTGCATGGCAAGGATGCCACAAATCCATTTTAAAGAAAGGTTGGTAATAAAAATGAATGGAATGAATTTGAATGGAATCAACACACTTTATAGCAACCCCATTATCGGAAATAACAAAATTACAGTTAATGGTCTTGAGAAACTAATAAGCGCAAAAAAAGTAACCACGAGTTCTTCATCAAAAGATATTGGGAAAAATCAAGATCCTTCTTTAACAATATCCTGTGTTCCTGAAGAAACGAATCAAAATCCATTTGGAATTACAGTTCAGACGAATGTAGACAAGGATACATTCGAGTGCAGCGGAAAAATAAATACAAATGCAGATCCAAATGCTACAACATCGCGTATTGACAGATACATCGCCGATATGGGAAAAGAAGAACAAGAACAATTAGCTGAAGAATATCTTAGAAAAGCACAAGAAATCGAAGAACAATTTAAGAACGGTGAGATTACACAGGAAGAACGCCAAGATATGCAAAAAGATTTACAAAAAATGTACAAAGTAGAGCATACAACAGAAGCTTTTACATCAGACGGAGAAGAATACTGCACTAATGTAGCATTTATAGATGAAAAAGCCAGAAATACAAAACATCCTGATATGGTAAACAAATGTATTGTAGTGGATTTAACTGGCAAAAGAGAACAGATTTATGGAAGCTTTAAAAATGCAGAAAGCATTATAAGACCAAAACACATAGGCAATAACGGACAGTCTAAAGAGCAAAGTACACCCATTGAGGAAGCCGTTACCGATGAAGGAAAACAAAAACTTTCTGCACAGCTTGTTAAAAATCTAATGAAAGATTATATGTACCAGAGCGATAAAACCATGATGGAGAAACAGAAAGAACATATAGATGAAAAACGTGAAACAGAGAAAGAACAGTCACAAATGCAATTCTTTGAAGCCTTTGCATAAAATAATGCAATAAATTTAAAATAATATAACTCTATCATTTTGGAGCAGCCGTTTTCTATGAAAACGACTGCTCTATATAAAGTAAATACCTTAGGAACTGTCCAAAAATAACTTTTAATATTGCTTGTCTTTTTCTCCGATAGCACTACTCAAAAATCAGTTATATAGCCCGCTATGCGCCTGATTTTTGAGCAGCACTCTCGAAGAAAAATCCTGCACACTATTTAAAAGTTATTTCTTGACAGTTCCTTAATACAGCAGTCCTTTTACTTATACAGTAATACCTGCGTCTGCAAGCATTTTTTTAAGTTTTTCGATTTCGGCATTTTTTTCAATAAGCTGCGCAACACTGTCTGCCAACTTAGCATCTTTATCTGCCAGCTTGGCAGCACTATCTGCAAGCTTGGTGGCATTATCTGCCAGTTTGGCATCTTGTTCTGCCAGACGTATTTTAAATTCAACGATTTCAGGTGCTAGAAGTTCTTTCAATTCTTCACACATTTGATCTCCCTCCTGTATCATTTTCTTAAACAATTTCATATTTGCTTCTGAGGCAACATTTACAACCGAATCAGCATTTCTTTTGTCGTCTTCATCTTCAAGAATTGTACAATTATCAAGAAGTTTTTGCGCTTGTTTCCTGTTTAACGTTTTTGTCAGGGACGTAACCCAAATATAGGTTTCATTATCCAATTCCCTTGTTACAAGTATCTGCATGGGAAATAGCATACCACTGATTCGATAAATCCCATTTAATCTTCGGGTAACTGTATATTTTTCTTCTAACTGTTTTAAAAGTTTTATAGGTTTATCTTCTCTAACCAGCGAAATCGTGGTATTTGTATTATAAATATTTTCAATACCTGTTTCATCAGCTTTATATAAGCATGCGTAAGATAATGCCTTATAAAATGTCCCAATATTTATATCATCTCCTGGGGATTTATATTCAAAAATATTATTTCCTAGAAAAAAATCTCCAATCTCGTTTTTAATTATAATATTTTCCTTCTTTTTTATAACCAATAAATCAATTTTTAACGGTATTTTGCTTAAATTATGTTCCCGCTCATAGATTAAATATTTTTTGTATTTTCGCAATTCCAGCTCTAAAGCAGAACAGAATGCAGGATGCCACTGTATATTTTCTGCAATTTCCAATTGTATTATGTTCCTCTCTCATTTTGTTATATTAGTATAGCATAGAAAACATCAAAGTGCAATAAAAGCCACATACTATAACATAATAAATACAGGGTTTCATGTATTAAAATAGTTAAAAGATAATATTAATTTAGGAAACTGTTTGTACAGCCGTTCTTCGACTACACTAACGATCCCTTTCTTATGATTTTCATATTTTTCTTTTGATAATGCTTTCCAATAAAATATTCTTTATCAAATTGTGGAAGATTTATCTGCTCCGCTAAAAAGAGGATATTTTTCGCTGTTATCATAGCAGGATTTCCATTTTGCATCCATATATTTTTTGCCTATGATACGATAAAACATTTTTGCAGTAAGCCGCCTTTGGGAATTTCGCCGTTGCCTGATGTAATACTGGCATAAGAAACCAGAAAAGAACTTGTTCCACTTTACTTTGGCGATATGCAATTGTATTTACAGAAAATGCCAATTTACGAAGTCTTTCAGGAATATTCTGCGACCGTACCACATGGCTCATAAATACAAACATTTGCGCAATAAGGGCTTTTTTGCCACTTTACAAAACAACTTTTCTAATTTGCAGCCTTCTGGCTTCTTTTTGTTCTTTTCTTGTCATTTAAAATCCCTCCAACAGATGAATAAAGATTAACACAGTCCGCAGAATATTGATAGAGTTATTTACTCAACGAAAATAATCCTTGACATTTTAATCTTACAGTTGTAATATTTATCAAGAAAGCATAATAATATTTTGAGTTTGTTTATGTATAAATTATACTAGCTGTTGCAGCTTATCGCTGTCTATATCCACAAGCAATAACTACAGCGCCATCTGCATGCTGCAAAGTGGCAATTTTCCTTTGTGCAGCTATGTGCATATCGTTATACTGAACGTTAGTCTTTTTGATATTTAATATACAATATTTTCCTACGATACTCCGGCAATTATTAATTGACTAACCTAATGAATTTTTTATTTGTTTTATGATATTACTTCTGCTAATTAAATAGTTCGATAATCAATAGCCCAAGTAATATATCACCGAAAATTCAGATAAATATTCCTATGAAAATAACAAAAAAATTTATAGCAATATGCTTTTTTGATCACGCACTTATTCTAAATAGTTCACTAGGAGAAAACATTATGAAAAACAATATAACCAATACAATACAAAAAACAAATAAAAAAACTAGAAAATCTAGTTTCAACAAAAAAACTAATTTAAACAAAATACATAGAAAAAATAACAGCAACGAAACAAACAGCAATACCAAATTAAACAAATTACACAAGAAAAACAAACTCAACAATACAGAGAACAGTATTCGCTTCAACAGAATACGCAAGATCAAAAATAACAAGCTCAACAACAAAACCAAAAATACCAGATTAAAAAATCCAAATATAAATATACTAAAAATTACAATACTACTATCTCTGCTAACTATTGCTGTTATCAGCAGCAGCGCACACTTTTTATCAAAAAATACGAACTCCAACGAATTTTATTCGTTATTCGATCCAAGTATTAACACCGAAAACAAAACGCCAAACTTCAAAAATGGAACACAAAATAACCTGTCATCACAAAATATTTATGATACGCCTAATAATTCAATATATTCTCAAAATACCACTTCGCTGACCGCCAATACCAACGACACTGCGCTAACCTCGACAGACCAAATACTAGCAAATATTGCCACAATATACCCTGTTGATCTTACTCCTAATCAAACAACTTTACAGACAATTATCAGTCAGCTAGGCGCTAATGGCTACAGCGCAGTTGACAGCGAAAACCAAATTAATATGACCAATCCTGAGCAAGTTTATGCATTCTGTCAAGCTGTCGAAACACAGAAAGAAGCCAAACTAACGATAATTGTAATTACATATAACCACTATTTTTATATATATGGATTCCAAACTCAGAATGGTAATATTGAAATTAGCCACAGTTCTTACGAGTATCAAAATGGCACGATTTATCACAAAGATACCGTTTATTATCCAGCAGATTTCTGGCAGTATACAGAAGAAGGTTATTTACTGTTTGAAGGAAGATGTTATTCTGATATCTATTATCTTATTGCTTTAAGCGATATGACGGAAAAAAACGCACTGCGTATAGCTCCTTTAGATCAAAAATGTAGGGAATTAAATCAAAAATATATACTGCCAATAGGCTACGAAAGCAACAATTTATTTCTTACTGATTGGAACGAAAATCATTATGAAAACCTTGATTTTTATGATTTATTCGACCATTTTTATCCGCTTGTATTCGATCAGGAAAGCCCTTATATTGTGGATTACAACCCCAATAATGAAACTATATATCAGATACCTAAAGATGAATTTGAAACTGTTATTATGTCCTATATTCAAATCGACAGCAATAAACTCCAATCCCTCACGAATACCAAAAAAGACGCACCAACAGTTACTAAAAATACAAATTTTAATATATTTGACACTAAAATAACTAGTACTAAACCCAAAATTTCCACTGCTAATTTCCCTGCAAACTACCAAGAATCCTTTACTTATCAATATAGACCAAGAGGATTTTATGAAACAGAATACTCAGATATTCCATATCCCGAAGTGGTAAATTATACCGAAAATACAGATCAAACAATTACGCTGGTTGTAAACGCTGTTTACCCAAATGAAAATACAGCAAAGGCATTTTCACATAAGGTCGTTATCCGCCCGTTTGCCGATGGCAGTTTTCAATATGTATCCAATGAGATGCTGACTCCCAAAGAACATTACAAAACATGGTGGCATTCCGATCGCCTTACGGATGCAGAATGGGAAGAACTCTATATAGAAAATGCCAGTGTAACCTCCAAGACACAAAAACAAAAGCAAGAACAACAACAGGAGCAACAAGAACAACAAGAGCAACAAGAGCAACAAGAGCAACAAACTTCCACCCTAGATATTGCGTCCAATATTGACCCCATTTTTGAAAATAGCTGTACAGATTGTGTGTTAAGTGATAGCGAAAAATCTGCTCTAAACGAACAAGCGCTGACTGCCGCATTACAAGCAAAAGAGGTTTATCAAAATATCCAAATCAACGGTGATTCCCGCTGGGAATCCAATATAGAGGATTTTACAAAACAGCAGTGCCAACAAGTTGTTTTGCTCCTTGGGAAAGCGGGATATACGAGTGTTTCAGACGATATCAATATGGAAAATTATCAGAAAGTTTTAGATTTTTATGCTGCATATCAGGCAGAAAAAAACGCAGAAGTTACAATATTCAATGTAAATTCGGACGGTTATATCGGAGCATTTACCTTTATATCTCGTGAGAAAAAACTGCAAACATATTATGTTGGAATTGGATGGCAATATGACGGCAATCCGCTGATACGAACGATTTCTATGAATGATGTCGCAGAGCTGAAACTTACCGAAAAGGGATATTTTATCTATACTTATGCGGTTACTGTCGCTCATGGAAGCGCACGGCAATACTGGCGAATTAAACCGCTATCCGATCAATGCAGAGCGCTGACCAAAAAATATATTACAGGACTTAGCTATGTCAATTATAATCTACTTGTTACAAACTGGGATAAAAATACAATAGAAAAGATTTTAATGCCGTGTATGTTCGCAGATATTTACCGCAAAGACACAGGCAAAAACCTTCAAATAGAAAATACAGGGATTCCTGCGCCGCTTTTTGAAGATATTATGACCACATATTTTCCGGTATCGACTGAACAACTGCGCGCGGCGTGCGGATATGACGAGCATACAAATACGTATTTGTATGAAGTGATTTATGCGGCTCCTTATCCTCCCTTTGGTGAAGTAGTAGCTTATCAAGAACACGCAGACGGAACAATCACCCTGACCGTTGATGGTGTTTGGATTGATTATCATTCCGACTGCGCATTTACAAACCAAGTTGTTGTACAGCCATTTTCAGATGGGTCTTTCCGCTATCTTTCTAATCGAATTACACAGAAAGAACTAGAAATACCACAGATAACAAACAATTGATTATAAGTCAGCGTTATTAGGTAATGTTTATAAACCGCAGCAGCAATTCGCTTCCCGTAACCATTTTCTTTGGTGTGATAAGCAGTATCCGATATTTAAGAAATGGGTTTAAGTTTTCCACTGCTTTATCCCAATCTTTCACCAGAAGTTTGTCTGCTTCGCAGGTAGTGAATACCAAAATACACCGACTTCTGGCATGAAACAGCTTACAATATCCACATAACACATCAAAATACGGAGCACTATCCACATCGCCTGTGAACTTATCCACAAAATCATCTGCAAAAGCCTTCCCAATGTGGATTAAGGAAAGCGGCATTATGGTTGTCGTGATATCCTCGCTGCCCCAATACACGACATTACTGCGTACATTCTGAAAAATGCGGTCATGTGCTTTTAGCGCAGCAGCCGATTCTCGAAACGCTTCTTCAACAAATGCCCTGTCTGCTGTCATATCCGCAGCAAATACCATTTCCAACTGCTGCCCGCCCACAGGTGAACTGGCGGGCGCGTGCAGTATTTTATCGACTCTTTTATTTAATTCTAATTTCTGAAGTTGTGTCAATGCCATAAAATCCCCTATTTTGTTTATGATTTCATCTTGTTAAATAATCCTCTAATTTTTCTATTTAGATTTCTCTATTTGGACTTCTCTTTCAGATATTGGTTTACAATTTTTTCAATGGATTCTCTTGAAATCGGATACTGAAATTCCTTAATAATCCGATCAACTGTATACCCATGATCGACCAAATGCCTTATTGCGCCACCATATGCAAAATCTTTTGTAAAATTTGACAGTGCTTCCTCAAAATATCCCTGTGATTGTTCTTCCAATTTGCTCCCCCCCCCACACACAATAAGGAACTGTTACCTTATTTTCCTACAATTCCTTAATTATGTATTGCATTTCTTGTTTTATGAATTGCTCCACGCACATTTTTTCGCTGGAGAAAAATATCATAACTTTTAATAATTAAAACCGAACATTGTGCCTGCTCCATCACTTTATCTGTGCGCATTCCTGTTACCATTTCCTGAATGCCCCAGTCAAGCGAAGCACCCATTACAATTAAATCATATTGATCGGAAAACCGCACTACCGTTTCGACCAGACCGCCGCTGCACACCATAATTTCTGTAGGCTGGTCGAATTTTGCAGCAGATTTATGCAAATTCTGCTCCGTTTCCTGAATATCCTCCTCGTGATCGACAACATTTAACAGCGTAATACTTGCCTTATATGCCTTTGCAATACGATTTACCACCTTTGCGGTCATCTTGGAATATCTACCGCCTCCATAAGGGAATAAAATTTTCTTATAATTCCTATTCTCGTTGTGTATTCTTAAGATACCAACATCTGCCGGCGCTTCCTGCAACATCCGATATGTAATATTTCCATGCATATATTTAATTAATCCTGCACCATGCCAGCCCATAATTACCAAAGGATTGCGCTCGCGCTTTACAACTGACATAATCGCATGGAAAGCATCTGTCGAATTAATCAGCACAGGTTTCATATAGGGTTCTTTTTCATGCTCTTTTAGTTTCTGGATAATACCTTCTTGACTGTTCATTGCCTGCACCATTGTATCATAGTCTGCTATTGTATGCAGATTATCTGGCATTACATTTACTTTTACTGGAATTACTGTTGTATTTTTTTCTGCAAGTGCAATGGTTTTTCCAAAATTTAACAGCCCATCTGCTGTTGCTGGGTTAGATACTGGAATCACAATTTCGTTTGTTTTATCTTCTTTATGATCTTTAATCTCTGGAATATCTACTGCCGCAATACCCTTTGAAGCATATTTAAGCTTTGGCAGAACCAGATAATAATACAATATACCTGCTGCAATTACAGAAACTGCGATTACCAGCGCTGGGAGGTCTGAAATTGCAAGCTGGAAAATCAAAAACAGATTGACGCCAATCCCAAGAATCGGTGTTATTGGATACAGCGGTACCTTAAACTTCCGTTCCAGTTCCGGCTTTTTTTTACGAAATATAATTAGTGCAACGTTGACAAGGCTGTAACCTGTCAGCGAAAAAATACTTGTTACAGTGGAAATATGTTCAAGATCTTTGATAGTTACGGCTATTACAACAATAATAGAAGTTATGATAATTGAAAAAACAGGTGTTTTTGTTGTGCGGTTAATTGTTTTAAATAAGCTTGGTAAACGATTATCGCGTGCCATCGCAAACGACGTACGTGAAGATGCCATTACCGCAGTATTTATTGAAGAAAGTGTAGCGAGCAATCCTGCAAAGGCAAACAAATATCCACCAATTGCACCACCCATATGCACCGCTGTGTCAATTAACGGCGTACTCGTTACTTCTGGAACAAGTTGTGTCCAAGGCAAAATACCGCTTCCAATAAAAAAGACTGAAGTTTTTATAAAAATAACTGCCGCAATGGAGATTAAAATTGCTTTTGGAATGGTTTTTTCTGGTTCAATAACCTCTTCACTTGCCGTTGTAATCAATCCATACCCGATATATGTCATATATAGAAATCCCATTGCATTGAAAACGCCAGACATCCCGTTAGGATTAAAAGGTTTCTGGTTTTCAATATCCAGATGAAATACACCAATAATTACATATAAAAGCAGTAAACCAATTAAAATTGTAGTGATGACATTCTGTAAATTTCCTGAACTTTTTGCCCCTTTGATGTTGGTAATGGCAACATAAACGATCAGAAAATATGCCGCTGCCATCTGCGGGATAAACGGAAAAATATAGTTAATAAAATTGCCGAATCCCAAGGCAAACAGTCCGCATGACATTGCATAGCCTAGCCAGAATCCCCAGCCGCAAATAAAACCGATAATATTATTTCCTGTCGCTTCTTTTACATAGACATAGCCTCCGCCTGCTTTGGGCACAACCGTCACCAATTCCGCAAATGAAAAACCTGTAAAAACCGCCGCAATACCAGCCAAGAAAATCGCCAGCGAAGCCGCTGGCCCTGCTACCTGATAACTCGTACCTGCCAAGACAAATATAGCGGAACCTATCATCGTTCCAATACTAATCATCAATGACGAATACATTCCCAATGTTCTATCCAATTTTTGTTTCATAGAAATCCCCCATTATCCTATATTTCATTGACTGAATTTACACCTTTTAACTCCTGTAGTGCGCGCATATATGCTTCCTTATTGACTCCTTTTGGAATGCGGAATGTTGTTGTTATTTGATAAGGCTGTCCCTTTGCTTTAGGCTTATCCACATCAAATGTATCAATAAAACAATGATCTCCTTTAATTTTTCTTGATACAGCAGTAATTGCCTTTCCGTCCTCTGTTTCCAAATAAAGCGTCATAAACCGAGAGTGTCGATACAATTTTTCTTCTATATAAGGTATCATATGTACACCAATTAGCCAACAAACTGTTAACACAACAGCACCGTCAATCAGCCCAATTCCCACGGCAAGCCCAATACAGGCACAAGTCCAGATGCTTGCCGCTGAAGTCAGACCTTTTATCTGATGCCCAGATATCAATATGGAACCTGCACCCAGAAAACCTACACCGCTGATTACCTGTGCGGCAATTCTTGAGATATCAAAGCGGTCTGGATACAATTGCTCCATATATTGTTCCATAATCATAATCATTGTAGCACCAAGACAGACAGTAATTGTTGTGCGTGCCCCACCGCCCCGCCGTTTGACACCACGATCCAATCCAATTATTGCGCCGATTAATAATGAACAAAAGATTCTAATAAGAACATTTTGCCAGTTCCACTCCGAGAAAAAAGTAAAAAACATATTTAACACTTCCCCATAATATCATCGGATTCTAACACAATAGTAAACGGCCCGTCATTTATCAGTGATACCTTCATATCCGCACCGAATATGCCATGCTCTACTGGAAAGCCTTTTTTATGGATTTCTTCAATTATATATTGATACAATGCATTTGCTTGTTCCGGCTTGCCTGCGGCTGTAAATGATGGTCTGTTTCCCTTACGACAGTCGGCATAGAGTGTAAATTGCGATATTATCAGAAACGCACCATTCACATCAGCACTCGACAAATTTGTTTTTCCGTCTGCATCATCAAAAATACGCAGCTTTGTCACCTTGTCAATCATCTTATCTGCGACTTGTGTTGTATCGGAATCTGACACGCCCACAAATAAAAGCAAACCATGCCCAATTTTACCAATAATATCGTTCTCTACAGCAACTTGTGCTTCGATAACACGCTGTACAACAAATCTCATGTACTTTCCACTCCCTATTTACTGTTTTTGTTTTACGCCTGTTTATTCTTTTTATTTTCATTTTAATTCTTATTTTTCTATTATATTATTTTTCTTGTGCCTGATCTATTAAGCGATTTAATTCTTCCGACGCCTGTTCATAACTTTGAAATACAATTCCCTTCATCCGCATAGCACGCGCTGTTTCTATATTTTTTTCCAAATCGTCAAGAAAAACGCACTCCGTAGGTTTGAGCTGATATTGATCCAGCAAATATTGGTAAATATCTGGATTGGGTTTTATCATCTTCACATATCCTGAAACCACACGCCCATCAACACTATTTAAAAACGGAAAACACCCGCACTCTGTATGAAGCGCAAACAAACTCTTAGGATAATTGGACAATAGATAAACTTTCAATCCTTTCTTTTTTAATGCCCAAATCCACGGTACAGAATATGGATATGGTGTCACAAGCTTATCCCTGTTATCCCAGATTAAGTCAAATTCTTTTTCATATCCGTGAATTTCACCGCGTAACAGCACTAATACTTCCGATTCCTCCATTACACCGTGATCGAGTTCTCCCCACCAAGGACTTCCGAATACTTTCTCGTCAAATATCTGTTGCAAATCTTTGGAAAGCCCTAATTCTTCCATTAATGCACGCCAACGGTAATTTACCAAAACATTTCCTACATCAAAAATTACATTTTTAATCATGTATTTATCTCCTTTTCATTCTGTGTTTCTATCATACTACATAACGTCAGAATTTATCGTACTGCATTGGTTAAACATATAAGGCTGACGTTATGTAGTCAGGTTACTCGGAAATTTTAACGGTTAAACAGAATAGATTAAAATTTAGCTCATTGAAGGCTGTTTATCTTTGCCAAACAGCCTTAGAGCGCTATGCCATTTTTCTTTAATAACGCCTGTGCACTTTCCACAGAATCAACGCCTGTTTTATTTTTTATTGGGGCAAATTCATAATCACGTACTACTTCATAGGACAGGCAGTTTTCAAATAAATGTATCATATCCAACACTAAAAGTTCAAATTTGTAACCATTTGGCGTTTCCGGTTTTACCATTTCCCCATCTTGGCTATGGTATGGAATTTTCTTCTCTACAATATGCACCGGCATTTTGGCATTCATAATTTCCTCTAATTTATCCACACGGAACAGATAATTTAGAATAACACCAAAATTATAAGATAGTTCTCCGTTTTCCTGACGAGAATGTATAATCTCGTCGGTCATTTCATAATATTCGACAATCGAAGGTCTGCCATCTTCCAAGCAAAGCACGCCAATTTTTTCATGCGGATCTGCTTTTTTCACTACTTTTGCTCCACTGACGCATCCGGATTCCAATGTAGCGCCCACAAAAATTGGATCAGCAATCCGCTGTAAAACATTATCTACAGCGAAAATATTCAGCCACTCCACACCGCGTGCCTTCACATCCGCAATCACACCCGTTTTTACCATAGAATAAAACCAACCGCCGTTGCCATTGGGAGAAAGCGAAAGAGAATCCGCTGCTTCCATATAAAGCTTTCCATTAAAATCAACAGATGGTGCCATTTCCTGTTGGAAAAATTTCACATAATTCTTGGGATAACCAAAGTAATTTTTCTCCGCAAAAAAGGCAGTTGTTTCTGTATGATTTTTGTCGCTTGTCATAATATAGAGCGGCACATAGCATCCTGCTTGTTCTGTTACTTCCTGCAAATTGCGAATTAAGCGTTCAAAAATAAACACTTCTTTTGTGATTCCGATATTATACTTGCCTTTCGGGCCATCTGAACCTAAACGTGTACCCTGACCGCCGGCAAGCAGCACAGCACCAACTTTTCCAGCACGGATTGCCTCAAGTCCAGTCTGTTGATATTGTGCCTTATTTTTCTCAATATCTGCAATTTCCAATGCCGACAACGGCTCTAACTTACCGCGTTCCTGCGTATGTTCTCCCTGTTTTGCCATTTCTACTATTTGCCAGTCAATGTTTGCTACCTGCGCCGCCAGCTTCTGCTTCCCTGCTTCATCCAACTTCTGGTAAGCCGCAAAAATATGATCTTGACCATGCGCTTTCAATACTTCCTTTAATTCGTTTTCACCCATATTGGATACCTCCATATTATATTTTTATTTATATTTTATACTGTTTAACAGTTAAAATTTCCGAGTCACCTGACTACAGAACGCCAACCATATACGTATAAGCAGTGTAGTGCAGTAAATTCTGGCGTTATGTAGTATAATACTTTATTTTTGATTATATTTATGCCATTCCATTTATACTAAACAGTAAAAGATTTGCTGTCTGGATGCGTTAACTGCACGCTGCAAAGTGGCAATTTTCGGCTGTGTGCATATGATTATACTAAGGAACTGTTCAGAAATTACTTGAAACAAGTACGCCGTATAAATGTTCCTATGCAAAT
>ERZ778512.1467-NODE-1467-length-15264-cov-6.536393_pt1 | contig 15264 bp, 17 predicted proteins | sample MGYA00510346_ERZ778512 | MGnify/ENA primary metagenome ERZ778512 (study PRJEB29527, sample SAMN07138962) | mouse gut metagenome | material: feces | host: mouse | place: China:Nanjing | collected 2016-01-25 ...
TTGAAATAATGCGATCGCAATCCACTGGTATAGGGTGGCAGCTTTGCTGCCATGCCATATAGTGGCACAGCCTCTTTGAGGCTGCCATAAGATGGTGGGTTAAAACCACATTATTAACAATTGCTATTATCTATATTTTTTATTATAATCTTACTCATACACGAACATTGATAACTGTATATACGAGGAGATAAGAAAGATAAGAATAAGAAAAGAGTAAGAGGTATGGTAGAGGGTCGGCTGCCTTCTTGGTTCGATTTAAAAACGCACACTATATGCCACTATACACGAGGAACATAGATTTCTATGATACAAAAAACAGAATTTTCTTAGAAGAAGAAAGAAAATTCTGTTTTTCGGTGAAAGGCAATTAAAGGAAATATTCTCCTTGAAAAGAATAATAACAACCATTGTCAATAATGATGATCAATCAGTGGAATGCCAATCAGTTCACAGGCTTTTTGCATCCGATATATCCTCTTTATTTGGTTTTGGATTACTAGAGGGATGATTATGCAGAATAAAGCACGAAGCAAAACTTCTCTTGGTGAAAGAATGGAACAATCAATCGAACCATGTGAAATTTCAAAGACACCTTGTAAAGATTGCAAGGCAGTATCAAAACAAAGAGCATAGGTATATTCTTCTGCCTTGATATGTAAATGAAGTATCTCTGTCGCTAACCGATAAATATTTTCTGGACTATTAAAAGTTATGTAATCTTCACACTGAAAACTACGTTCTCGCACTAATTTCGGGTGACGGTACTTTTTGTTTAGCTGTAAATTAAACAAATAAAGTTTCATAACATTTTTCCTTTCTATAAATTTAAGTAAAATAAAAATACTGACAAGGATTTCCTTGTCAGCATCTTTTTGCTGTTTTGCTAATTTCTTTACTTTTCCTTATTCTTTCAGCATATCAGCATACTTTTCTTGCTCTGCTTCTGGTACTTCTAAAGCTGTCATAGCTTGTTCCATAGAAAGTTTTAAATTTTTCATAAGATTTTGAATATCTTGTAACTTTGTTTTTTTAGTTCCTTTTTCCTCTCCTTTTCTTTCAATACCATCACTTAAATTACACATAGCCGCCACCTCACTTTCTATCTCGGTCGTCATTGCAATTTCAAAATCTTCTTTTAAAATTTGTTTTTTAGTTTCTGGTTCTATTTCAGAAGATAATAAGGTATCTAACAATTTTAAGATGCCAGAATAATGATCATCTTCTTTTGTTCCTAAACATATCATAATGATTGTTATTAAATCATACTCTTGTTCTTTTTCTTTTACTGTTCCTATCATATTTTCTTCTATGATTCGATATCTATTTATACTATTTTGCCGATATTTTGGTGGATCTAAACAAATCCAAATGGAATATACTTTTCGTATCTTTTTATAATGGGATTCTGCAAACACTGTTCCATATTGGGCAGAAATCATGCGACTACCATAATAAATCGCACGTTTGATAATTGGGTATCCCGGATAAAAATCATTTTGAGCTTCCACATTAAGAATTAATCGAATCACTTCCCCTGATGATGGAGCAATCGCAAAGAAACGGATATCGTATTTTATTGTACCTTCTGTTATCGTGCTGTCCTCGTTGCTTGCTCCATGAATAGATTCTCCTGTTTCTCTGTTTGTTTCGTCTGGATGAACGGCTATCTTTGCTATTTCTGGTTCGCCCTCAATATACTTTTCTGCAATCTCTTGAATACTACAATCTGTATATTCTTTTAGGCAGCTTTTCATAATCCATGCTAGAATCACTTTATTTGCAAGTAATCTTTTACAAGCATTATCATAAGCAGCCTTCTCCCCTGCGGAAGTGAGATTTTTTGCTAATGTATTTTCTGCTTCCATATAAACTTCCTTTCTTCTATGTAATACTATGTAATACATTTATGATTTCTCTCAATAATTTGATTCTATCATAAAGTTTCTTTTTCTTCTAGTCGTTTTTTAGGATTAAATTTTTTCCCTTGATGATATCCTTGTAGGTATGCTTGCCTAGAAATAGTTTCTTGTGATTTTGCTTGAAATGGTTGCTTTTTCCAATTCTTTACGGCTTCGTTCACTTCTTTTGGCACAACTAAAAGTAACCCCCAAGTTTGAGCTTTTTCTTCCTGTTGTTTTTGAAATGCTTCTTCCACACCAACACTAAATCCATATCCATAACTATCACAAAGCTTCTTTCTGTAATTATTGTCACCATAGATAGTTTCTTTTTTGATATGATTTAATTCGGAAAGTACACAATTTACTGCATATTTAAAAATAATGATACAAATCTCTATATCATCTTCGAGACCAACAAAACCTATTTGTTGTGTCTGTTTCCTTGGTTGATGACTTCGATATACTTGACAACAATAATTTTCACTTATTACTACGGAAAGTTGCATTATCCAATGATTTTTTCGCTTACTGCAAGTAATATCAGTTAAAATATTTTTGACTGTTTGTTCTTCTACTTTTAAATTCACATCTGCTAATTTATGTTCTGCCATGAGTTGACGAGCCTTGAGTAAGGCTGCTTTTGCTTCATGTTCATTTGGACTTTCTGCAAGTGCAAGAAGTTTTTTAATTTTTTCCTTATAATCTGTTTTCATAGTAAATCTTCCTTTCTAATAACGAAGAAAACTGACAGGTGTTTATCCTGCCAGTTTTCTTTTTCATCCATATTTTTTTGATAATTGCTTTTTACTCTTTCAGCATATCAGCATACTTTTTTCGATCAGCTTCAGGTACTTCCAAAATTATCATGGCTTGCTCTATAGAAAGCTTCAAGTTTTTCATTAAATTTTGAATAGATTGTATGGTATGTTTTTCTTCGCCAATTTCTTCACCAATCTTTTTTCCAATTTCCTTTCCAATTTCTTTTCCAATTTCAATTCCATCTGCTTCTCCTTCCTTGTATTTTTCTCGCTCTCTCATTAATAATGTCATATATTCCACCTTCCATTCTTTATTTTCTTTGATTTTCTGAACTTCGGCTGCTAATCTTTTTGTAAAGTCATCCTCGGCTGCATTACTTTCTATAAACTTTAAAATCCTTTTTGCTTCTTTGCTGATGTTGCCTTTTTTCCCTTTTGTATTGAAAAATAGCTTTGTTGTATCATCTTTTAGAATTAGCTTAGAATCTTCTTTGCATACATTCTGAAAGGTATATTTCCATCGTTCCTTTTCAAAGGCATCAAAGGTACAAATAAAGATGACAAAACTCTGTGGTAATTCACTATAGTCTGCTCCTTTTTCAATCGCATTTAAGTCAATCATTCCTTGATAATATCTTGTTCTTTTCGGCAAATGTCCACTATGCGTAGTTTGAATTTCTACATTGTAAATAACTCCTTTTTCATCTTTTAAATATACGTCTAAACGTACACTTTTACTATCCTTTGCAATATCAATCACCTTTTGTTCCTCTGGATACTCAATGTGATCAATTACAATTCCCAATAATCGTTCTAAGATACCTTTACATAACTCTGGATTTCTCATTACTTTCGCAAACATAAAGTCATTGGAAATTTTTAAATTTTCCCAAAGCTGTTCTTCTGGTAAAGTAACGGTAATGATATTTTCTGGCTGCTTCATAGTTTCTTTTCCTTTCTTTTGTTGACAATACCTATGGCTGCTTCTATTTTATCATATTTTTTTTTGTTCTTCTACCATACGATCTAAAGTTTCGATTAAAGATTGGAGAGCATATCTTGCATTATTCGTAAGCTGTCGTTGCCAACACTGGTTCTTTGATGACCAACGAAAACCACGCTGTTTTACCAGTTCTCTAATTTTTATTTCTGGCTTTTCATCAAAGAATAACTGTAATCGCATGAGTTCTGTATTTTCCACTACTCTAAAATAGTTTGTTTCCTGCTCGGATGATTCTTTTTCTTTTGCTGCTTTTAAAGAAGCAAGTCGTTTTCTTGTTTTACGGATTTTCTGACCATTTTCGGTAAGCTGCCAAGATAAGTATGGTTTTTCTGTATAACGGGAAGGATCTTGCATTTCCAGTTGTAGACTTTCGATTTCTTCCTTTGTCAAATTAGGACAACCATGTAATGTTTTCTGTTTCCGATAATAGGCATTGACTTCTTTCATCTTTTCCTGCTGCTGTTGCAAGCTATCGAGTCTTTTTTGAAGTTTTGATACTACGTCTTTATCTCCTATCATAATTTTTTCTTCTTTGTATAAAAGATCTTCTATTTTATTCAAATAATTCTGAATCTTCTGATATTCTTCCTGATTTCGTTCTCTTGCCCTGTTTTGTTTTTCTTTCTTTTGCACAGGAAATTTGGCTGCACCTACAAGCATAACGGATGGACACATGAGTTCAATTTGACTGCTTGCATTTAGATTATTGGCTAATTTCTTTGCATATCTGTCTACCAAAGTGTAGGCTTCTGCTGCCCTTTCTGGTTTTTTATTAGCAACTTCATCCGCTAAGTGATAGGCTTCCTCTACAAGCTGCCTATATTCTTCTGTTTTAGAACCCATCACATAATCGCTGAAACTCCACATACTCTGTGCTTGTCTTGCCATAGTTTCATCAATCTCATAATAATTTCTTTCCATAAGGATAATCCCTTTCTTTTAACATTTTCTATCTGTAGAAACTTCTTGCATTTTTTCTTGATAACAATAGATTGCTTTCTTACAGTCAATTGCATTTATAAAACTATCCCAATCATCAAAAGCAACTACGATTCCATTTCCTCTTATCATAATATCCGTTCCATTTTTTCCAATAGATAGATACCTTTCTTTCCCTATCCATACCTCTGTTCCCTTACTATTTCTAATACTTTTATAATGACTATTCAATTCCATTTCCCTTTCTGCTATCAATCTGCTCTTTTCTTGTAACATTATCCCGAATCACCACTTGCGGATAGGATTGTAATAACTTTTCTTTCCGTTTCATGGCAGTTTCTATATTAGAACAGGTATATCCCCAAGAAGAAGTTGTGCCATCTTCCTTAAGAACATAAATATCAAAGCCTTCCCACGTAAAATCATCTAAGTGTTGATTGACATAAGAACAACCTTCTATTAGAAAATCTGCAAGTAATGTAGCCATTATATGCATAGCTTCTGTATCCTCTTGTAGTGTTTTAAAAGTTCCAAGGTGATATGGCTTTTTTTCTTCACTGGAAGTACAACTAATAAAAAGATCTAAGTAAATCCCTTCATTCCCACCATAAGCGAGATGATTTTTAAGGTCAAATTCATAGGTCTTGATAGGAATCTCTTTCGAGGTTGGCAATTGGTAATCCAGAATATCCTCTGGTATCTTGCCTTTTTCTGATAATCGTTTACAAATAGTTTCAAAATATTTTTTCGTTGTTATTGGTCGTTTCATGTTTTTTCTCCTTTCCTAACAGAGAAAAGAAAAAGATACTAACAACGATTTTGTGCCAGTATCTTTTTTACTTTTCTTTCCTATTGCTTCTTCCTTATCCTTTTTCAAGCGGCTGTTGATTTTGTCTTTTTGAGGCTGTTCATTGCCTTTTTGTAATCTTCTTGTGACATTTCCTCAAAAGAAGATACTTGATAACGTTCTAATACTTGCTCTAAGGTTACTCCTGTTCTTTTTAATTCCTGCTGAAATTCCCATACTTGTTTTGGACTAAGGGAACTTTCTGTTCTTTTCTTCTCTTGTTCTGGATTTGGCAGTTTATTCTTACTTGCTTCTGTTATAAAAGTATAGATAATGCGGTTTTCGGAATTTACAATGACAAGACTTTGGATTTCCCGATTTTCTCCATAAGAGATCGTTGCTACTCGAAATCGTTCCGTACAATAAAATTTTTCTCCTCGTTTTTGGATATGACATTTCATAGCAGGAATCCAAATAAACGGTGCTGTATAGAGTTCTCTCCCAATCCCTACAGAGAAACAAGCACGTTTAAAACTATCGGAAGCTTCTCCTTTGGTCTGTTCCATATTACTTGCTGTACCAACATCTTGCTTTTCAATCCATTGTTTCTTTTCTTCATCCCAAAGGGATACTGTACAATATAAATTTCCATCTAAGACAGAATGTTTTCTTTGCCATCCAAAGATTCCAAATGTTTCATCTAAAATTCTTTGATCTACACGAGCATCTTTATACAAAAGTAAAGAAAGTCCTTTTTCATTCAGCATTCCAATGCGACACTCGATTTCTTCTGCTTTTAATAATCTAATTTTAACTTCTTTCATCCTAATTTTTTCCTTTCTTCTGTTAGAACAAAAATAATAGAACGTAAAAAGATATGGATTTGTATGTTCTTACTATCCATATCCTTTTACTTTTCTTCTTTACTAATGCTTTTTTATACTTTACGCCTCTTTTTTAAGTATTAAAACAATATGATAATGATAATCATAACTACTCATCCCCCTTTCCTATTCTTTTTTCCTGTTCTTTATACTGCTTGTACTACAAACCGTCTGCTTGCTACCGATTTACAAAATTTCTTATAAATTTCTGGCATTTCTGCTTTTAGTCTTGTACTATCTATCCGATGACTTATTGTACTTTTCCAAGAAACAAAGAAATGTTCATTCTCTGCTGCTTCTGCATCTTGCATATATACTTTCACTTCCTGCTCAATCTGTTTCTTTTCTATGGATAATTCTTCCATTAAGGCAGCAATTTCTTCCCTACGCTTTAACTTTGCATCAAACCCTAGTAATGGGATAGAAAGTGCTTCCTTACTCTGTCTAAACTGCTGATGGATAAACTCCTCGGCTGCATCACTTCCATCTGGATTTGGAAGAATTGCTTTCTGCACATGATTTTCCCAAAAATCTTTTTCTATTTGGATTAAATTCTGAATGATTTCTTCGTTCCTGTCGATTCGGATGTACTTAAATTCTTTCCCATAGATTAAAACAGCTATATACCATGCCTGTGCATCTAAAACCGCCATATAATGATAGCACTGGGTTAGATAATGTGCTGGAATCTTACCATCATTCCATTTGTTTGCACTATAAGGACTCGCTGTCTTACATTCTAAACCGATAAGTCCTTGTTCTTTTCCAACGAGCAATCTATCCACATCTGCAATCATAAACGGATATTGATCATGAACATAAGTTACGTTAGAGCGTCTTACCTTATATCCTGTTTCTTCACAAAAGCGTTTTGCAACATATGCTTCCAAATCTCTACCCTCTCGCATGGCTTCATTGTCTTTTTCTTCTGGAAGTTCTTTTCTTGTCTTTTCTAAAAATACATCCATAGCAGAAGTATAAGGATTCAGTCCACAAATTGCTCCTGCATCTGAACCACCAATTCCTTGTTTTCGTAATTGCAGCCAATCCTCTCTTGCCATGTTCTTTGTTCTTGCTAAAATTTTACACATACCCCTCGTTCTCCTTTCTTGTAATCTTCCATGAAATACAAACTCGTGGTTTCTCTATCGTAATAATAAGCCTGATTGGATAATCTCTCTTGTTCTTTTAACTTTGTATGATTCACTTCTAAAATCGTTTTATTTAATTCTTGTACCTTTGTCATTTCTGAATCTATCAAGAGGATAGCTTCATGAATACTGGATGGAATTACAATCAAATTTCCCTTTCTTTCTTCTGCTAATTGTTCCAATACATTTGGATAGAGCACTGCCGAAAATTCATAGAAATCAGTGGTGTTAGAAAGTACCAGCATTTCATACTTACTTTTATTATTATGATTAGGAAAAGAACTTATTTGTTCCATAGGAGAAAGGATGGAAGCTATCATTTCTTGTAGGGTTCTTACTGATTTTGGAAAGAGGTTTGGTGTATTTTCCATAGCAAGTTGAAACAATACTTCTTCTGTAAAATGATAATATTCCATCATATTCTTTGTGATTGTGACAAAAGTAATCGTTTCTTTCTGGCACTTGATGAAAATACCATAAAGGATAGCAAGGTTTAACATTTCTCTATATGGGATATCAGAAGGAATTTGTTCTTTCGAAACACAACGGAAAAATATCTTTTGCTTTACAGTTTCTTGCTGACTTAAAACCTTGAAATCATCGGATGGGATTGTTTTAGAAAAACTTTTTTGTCTATATTCTAAAACCAAATCTTTTGCCAGTGCTTCTATTTCCTTTCCTTGTTCCCATTGCTGATAATATTCTTGTAAATAAATGACAGGGAAGATAGGCTGTGTTTCTTTTCGTATGAAAAGAGCCTCTTGCTGTTCCCTTTCAACTTTTTGTATTTGAAAGAATCCTACGAAATACGTTTTCCCCAAAAGTTCTTTTACTGCCTGTTTAATTCGTTCATAAAATTCTTGATGTTTCATAATTGTTTGCCTCACTTTCTTTTTTACAAAGAAGAAAAGCCATACTGGAATCAATCTGTTCCAACATGGCTTCTTTCTGTTTTTTGTTTTAAGCTGCTTTTAATAATTGAAATGCTTTGTCAATGAGTGGATTTCCATCCATTGTTTTGAGAAATAAATTTTCTTGATATCCTGCCGTTTTCCGTAATGGCTGTGCATGGGTAGCAAAATCGGATACTGCATTCAGAAATCTGTAGCCGTTTTTTCCAAGTTCCCTTAAATCAGGTGCTTCATAGTAACGCTTTTTCAAATCTGTCCGTAATCTTTGGATATTTTTTTCTGTAATTTCCGTAGCATTTGTGGCAATCGGTAAGAGCATTTTAATATATTCTTCTACCTCTACATCACTTACCTTTTGTTTTCCAAGACGAAGAGATTCCTTTGCAAGCTCCTCCATATAATCCTCTGCTAGAAATAAAGTCATTTTGGCATCTTCCAATTTACTATCCATATCGCCTGTGTGTTTCGCCGACCAAATCCGATCTGCTGTTCGCAAGGCTAGATTTAAGGTATTATTGCACACAACCCGAATCGGTGTCATAGCAACCTTAACCGCACCAGAACCATCATGACTGTTGCTAAAAACTAGATAAGGAATTACCTTATCTTCCATTAAACGGTATGGTTTCGGAAGTCTTGCCAGCATCCAAGTTTTTCTTCCTTCTTTCAAAGAGCCTGCGGTTTCGTATCGAACCCCTTTTCCCAGTAATTCATCCGTAAAGGCAAAGGCTTCCCTATTTTGGACAATTCGATAACGCTCTGTCACCACTCCCAGCACTTTCTGATCACTGTTACGAACATTGGCATAGTATCCTGAAATACAATCCTTATCCTCGGTATAGATTTTCTTTTGTACTACTTCCCAATCAAGTCCTGCTGCTACTAAGGCTTCTTCTGCGGATAACGCTTGTGCTACATTTGTTCCTAGTCCATGCCAAGGAACTTCCCTCACATAAAACATACTTTCTACTTTTGCTGCCATACATTTTTTCTCCTTTCTTTTGGTTTCTATGTTCCCTGTTCTCTATGTTCCAATGAAACCATTGCTGTCAGAGACAGCTATCGTTTCATTCAAGTAATAATATATAATTAAAAAATAGATTAACACGAAGGGTAATGAATAGATAGAATATCGAAAATAAAAAAATATTTTATTATTGTCATTTCTTTATTTTTTATGTTTCCTTTTTAATTTTTATAATAGAATAACTTTCTAAATTGACATAACAGTATGGTAGGGAGTAGCCATTTGTTTTACATTTCATTCCTTTTTTCCTAAATAATTCTAATACATCAAAAAGGATATTAGAAACGACAATAAAAGATAAAAAAAATGTAAACCATTTGGCTATTCCTGCTCCTATTGTTAACTAAAGATAGAAAGAACTAAATATAATTAGATTAATAAAAAAGAATACTATAACTATATAATTAAAGTTATTTATAAGAAAGGACATGATTCTATGAAAAATAATATGTTTAGAAAAAATGAAACGATTACTTTCCGTATTCATACAAAATTAAAACAATATCTACAGCAACAAGCAAAACAACAACACATAAGTCTTAGTAATTATATTGAAGGTTTATTACAGACAGATTTAGATTTAGAACATCCCTGCCAAAAATCACAGCGTTTCGTTTGTCTAATTGAAATTTATAATGCGATTGAACGAGGAGAAATTTCCCATGCTTTAGAACTTTTAGAAAAGGAGATTGATAAAAATGAGACAGCAAAGGAATCATAGTATCATTGTAAAACCTGTAAATGAATCTTATAAAGAAAAGAAAGATCTTAGGAATCTTTTTCATTATATTTGCCGAGAAGATAAAGCAATCCATCACCTTTATAGAAGTTATGGTTGTCGTATAAAAAATGCGGAATTAGCTGCAAAAGATTTTTTAAAAGTAAAAGAGTTCTTTAATAAACATCCTTCTACCCTTGCACGTCATAAAGTGATCTCGTTTGAAGATGGAGCATTCTCTATACCACAGCAAGCTTTTGAAATTGCAAAAGAAATCGCTACTTATTATACAGACTATTTTCAGGTAGCCTATGCAGTACATGAAGATAGAAATGAAAATTCCAAGCTTAATAAGAATTACCATATTCATCTTATTATTAATTCTGTCAATTATAAAAATGGAAAAATCTTTCATGAAGGACCACCAAATAATATAAAATTTCAAAAATACATAGAAGAAATCATGGAATTTTATGAATAAGAGCAAGTTATTTAGAATCTTTTTTGAAATTTTTTAAAAATTCTTATAAAAATTTTTTCACAACGTCAGAATATGACGTTGTGGCTTGCTATAATGGTTTTTGTAATAGTCATATAATTTCATAAGCAAAATTACAATACTATTTATGGTTAAGGGGGTATTTTGGTATGGAGGATAAAACGTTAAAGACACAATTAATGAGATATATTGATGCAGGGGTTTCTATTATCTATCTAAATACATTTGAGGAAGAAAAAGCAGATGCCATAATAAAAACTATTAGTACAGAAAAAGAAATTTATGAATGGAATGAATCTAATGGGTATATTGATTTTGAGACAAAGACAGCCATATTAGGAGAAGATTGTACATTAGAAACTTTATTAGATTGTTTAAAAAGAAAAGAAATGTTAGATGATAATATTATTCTTTTAAAGGATATTCATTCCTATTTGCAAGACTCTAAAATAGTATCTAAAATAAAAGGTTTAGCAAGAATGATTCATAGCGGAGTTAATGCAACGATTATTATTATTTCAAATATTTTAGTAATACCAAAAGAATTAGAAAAGTTTATTATTATTCTTGAGATGGACTATTTAAGCAGTCAACAAATAAAGCAAATTATTCTTAAGTTTATAAAAGATAATCATATACCAAAGGTGGAAAATAGTCTTGTGGATGAATTTTCAAATGCATTCAAAGGATTAACAGAATTTGAAATTAATAGTTTATTAGCGTTATCTTATGCAAGAAATGGTGAATTTAATAAAGAAGATTTACACTTAATCTTTGATCAAAAGCAGCAAATGATAAAAAAAGCAGGTATTCTTGAAATGATACCTTTAAAAGAAACAATGGATGATATTGGTGGTTTGGATATTTTAAAAGAATGGTTAAAACGAAAATCAAAAATATTTAAAAATATGGCGAAAGCAGAACAATTTGGTGTTGATATACCAAAAGGAGTATTAATTGCTGGTATTCCGGGTTGTGGGAAATCTTTAAATGCCAAAGCTGCTGCTAGTTTATTTGAAATTCCTCTCTTACGATTGGATATGGGAAGGCTAATGGGAAAATATGTAGGAGAGTCCGAAGCAAATCTTAGAAATGCAATTTCTTTAGCGGAAGCCATTGCTCCTTGTATTTTATGGGTTGATGAATTAGAGAAAGCTTTTGCTGGAATTGGTGGTTCTGGGGGTGGTGCAGAGGTAACGACTCGTTTATTTGGAAATTTCTTAACATGGATGCAGGAAAAGGTTAGTCAAACCTTTGTAGTTGCTACTGCAAATGATATTACCAAATTACCGCCAGAACTTTTACGAAAAGGTCGTTTTGATGAAATCTTTTATGTTGGTTTACCAAAAGAATCAGAGCGAGAAAAAATTTTTAAAATCCATATAGAAAAACGGAGACCTCAAGATTTAAAAAACATAGATTTGCAGAAACTTGTAATGAAAACAAACGGATTTAGTGGAGCTGATATTGAAGGTGTTGTTAAGGAAACGATTGAAACTGCTTTTGCTGATAATAAAGAATCCGTACAAACAGAAGATATTCTTGAAGTAATTCAAAATACAAACTCTCTTTCAGAAATTATGAAAGATACTTTAGAAAAAATAGAAAAAGAATATCAAGCCAGAAAATTTAAAAATGCATCTTGCATGGGGTGAAGAATATGGAAAGTAAAGATTACATGACAGAACAAGAAGCAAGAAAGTATAAAGAATTGTTTTTGCAGTATTGGAAGTCTTACCAAACAAAAGAGGAATCTATGTCAGATAAGGAGTGGTTGCAACATCTATTTCGTACAGAATTACCAGAAACTACAGAAGAAGAATCAAATCAAATGACGACAGAAGTAATAGATTCTATTACAAGCTATGATAATAATTTAGAATCTATAAATTCCGCAGCACAACAGGGCATTTCCAAGGAACAATGGCTTTCTGAAAAGATTCAAGAAGCTTCGGTTGGAATGGCAATCAATGAATATGGACAAACACTACAAGCTATGGATACTATGTTGTATCAAAAAAATGTGGAATTAGCAGATGCACTACAGCGTTCCTTCGATGGTCATATTAAAATGAGTCCAAATCTTGATGGAAATATTGCAGAAAACATGATTGCGAAAACAGCGGAATTAAGCGGATTTATGCAAGGGAAGAATGTCAAAGTTGAAGTTCGAGATGTATTTACAAAAAATTCTGTAGATGTAAGAGCTACAAATCTTGATACGGGAAATTATCAAAATTATCAACTTAAGTTTGGCAAAGATGCACAAGCTACCATCCAATTAATCGAACGGGGAAATTATAACAATCAGCAAATTATTGTTCCTGCAGAACAATTGAAGGAAGTACAAGAGCATTTTAAAGCGAAAGGTTCGTCAAAAACTATTTCTGATCATATTGATGCTTGGGGTGCAAAAGGGAAAAGTTTTACAAAACAGGATATGAAGAAACTTCAAATTGCAGCACAGGAACAAGAACAAATGCCAAGTATGGATTACAATTATTATCAAACAAAGGATCTTGCAATGTCTATTGGTAAAAATGCAGGGGTGATGGGATTACAAGCGGCGGCTGTTACCACTGGATTTACGATTGCACACCGAATGTTTCAAGGGGAAACTATAGATCCTGATGAAATGGTTGAAATCGCAATTACAAATGGTGCTGATACTTCTGTTAAAGTGATATCTGCTGGAACACTACAAGTAGCTGTTCGGAAAGGGATTATCAGTTTTATTCCAAAAGCAACACCTGCAGGTGTCATTGCCAATATTGCTTGTGTTGGGATTGAAAATATAAAGATTCTAGCCAAAATAGCTACAGGAGAACTATCTACAACCAAAGGACTTGATCAAATGGGGCGTACTACAACTTCTATGATAGGAGGTCTTTTCGGTAGTGCTTTACTAGGAACATCTCTTGCTGTTATTGGTGGACCTTTTGCGGTAGCAAGTGGACTTGTTGGTGGTATGATAGGCTATTTAGGTGGATCGAAACTTGGTGATACTATTTACAGTACAGGAAAGAAAGTTGCTACGGTAGCAAAAGATATAGGAAAAGCAGCTATAAATGGAATAAAAAAAGTTAGTAGAGACATAAAAAATGGTTTGAAAAGTTTCAAAAATTGGTTATTTAGTTAAAATATTATAAAATAAAAAGATTTTTATTATTTTTTTTGATAAAATTTAATTGAATTAAAAAAATTTGTAATATATAATATCGTTATAAAACTAGCAAATAATCGTTTCAATAGGTGATATCATGGATAAAGTGACAAGGATGCTGTTTCTATACTCAAAACTAATACAAGGAGAAAAAATTAATAAAACTAGCTTTTGTATGGAAACGGACAGCTTACCAAGAACATTTGACAGGGATATTGAAGATATACGATTGTATTTAAGTGAATTTTATTATGGGAATGAACTTTTCTATGATAAACTTGAAAATGTCTATTATTTTACGAATCCATTAAAAAAATCTTTGGAATGTATGGAGTATTTATTTTTAGAAAGAATCTTGCTTGATACAAGAATTTTAAGAGCAGATGAAATGGAAGGACTTCTTTCTCATCTTACAGAAAATACAAATAAGACATCCAATATGTTACTTCATAAAAACAGATCCATGCAACAATATGAAGAACCCATACACCAAAAGGCAATCTTAAAAATGCATAAAGACTTAATTGAAATTATGGAAGCAAAATTTGTGATAAAAATAAATTATACAAAAATAAATGGTGTCATGGTGGAACGAGAACTCTTACCTTGTATGATAAAGTATGATTTAGGACATTTATATTTAATTGCATTTTTTAGAAACGATTATCTCTATCCTGCTTATTTTCGTTTAGATAGAATTTATTCTTTTTCTATTATACGAAAACAAGAAAAGGATGAAATGGAAAAAGTAACCAATTATTTACAAAAGCATGCAAAAGGAATGATACAAATGTATGGTGGAAATTTTGTACAAATATTGCTATCGTGCAAAAAAGAATATTTCCAATATGTGTATGATACATTCCAACAAATTCATATTGTAAGGGAAGATAAAACAACAAACATACAGGTACAATTATATGTCTTTGAAGATGGATTTATTAAATGGATCATGAGTCAACCTACAGATTTAGTACAAGTTTTAGAACCAGAAAATATTAAGGAAAAAATTGTGCAAGAAGCAAATAAACTTTTAACAACGTATACAGGAGGATGTAATTATGGGAAAAAAACTTAGATTTCCATTAAAAATGGAAGATGAAATTGAAGTAAGAACGTTAAAGGAATTAAAGGACAACTTTTCATTAACAAAAGTATTGGATTATGTTTCTGATGGGAAACTTATTATATGGCTTAGAGATAGATCTGAGGATGAGATTGCGGATGCTATTGAAAAATTGGATAGTAATAGTAATGAGTTTCCAAAACAAATATGTGAAGTATTTGGTATCAATAACGTAGCATTTTGTCAAGATGATTTATATGATTTACTTGATGAGCAGTATGACACTATCTATTTGTATGGAGATAAATTTGAGATACCAATAAATAGACATAATATAACCTATATTGGTTTTAATAATCCTATAGTTATTGTAAATTCAGAAGATGAAGTTGATTGGGAAGAAAGAAAGATTTCTTTATCAAAAGTGCAATTTGATGATAAATATAAAAAGTTA
>ERZ778512.1478-NODE-1478-length-15173-cov-4.805927_pt1 | contig 15173 bp, 10 predicted proteins | sample MGYA00510346_ERZ778512 | MGnify/ENA primary metagenome ERZ778512 (study PRJEB29527, sample SAMN07138962) | mouse gut metagenome | material: feces | host: mouse | place: China:Nanjing | collected 2016-01-25 ...
ACGGATTGAACTTTATACGGATGAGATCAAGCTCTTCGTCATTCAAATCAATAATAGCTTTTTTGAAAATCTGCCGAACACAAGTAGGGTACATTTCTTTTGCCCGATTGGTTTGAGAAAGGCTTTCCAGCCACTTCTTTAATACGGCGGTAGTCAAGTGCCCAAACATAATCTGTGTAGTTCCAATAAACCGCTCCAGATGACCAACTGCAAGTCGGTAGTTCTTTGCGTTCCGCTCATGTCCTTCTCTTTCCATTCGGGCTATGAATTGGGAAGCGTACTCACTAAAACAAACGTCCTCGTCAGAATGGAGCAAATAGTCTATCAAATCAGATACGGAGAAGTTGGTAAAGTCCTTCTTGTTCATGATTTCACTGAAACGTAAAATTTGGCGTGAACAGTATTCATTTACTACAGGGTCTTTGATGTCACCTGATTTTAGTATTTGCTTGTCGGTAACAATTTTGCCTGTGCTAATGTACCCCATTTTAGTCCGATGAACCACGCGAATATACACCGGATAAAAACCATCAGCTCTTTTCCTTCTTACAACAGTTTTGAATGTAGTCATAATCAATTATTTAAGTTAATAAATTCATTTGTATGTGTTGTGTATGTGCGCATGTTCATTTTTGTATGTATTTGGTATGTGTTACCCGTTTATTTGGCTCGATTTCTGCGGTCAAATGAACGAACCGTCCAAAAACAGATTAGGCTGTAATGCCTATTTTTCAGTGCATTACAGCCTAATACAATAATTAGTTATCTAACCGCTTATTCCTCTATTGCAGCCTGTGCCGCTGCTACGCGGGCGATGGGCACGCGGAAGGGGGAGCAGGATACGTAGTTCATGCCGAGCTTGGCGCAGAACTTGACTGATGAGGGTTCGCCGCCGTGCTCGCCGCAGATGCCTACCTTGAGGTCGGGGTTGGTGGCGCGTCCTTTCTCTACACCCATCTTCACGAGCTGACCTACACCTTCCTGGTCGAGGACTTCGAAGGGGTCGGTCTTGATGATGCCGTGCTCTTTGTAGAACTTGAGGAATTTGGGTGCGTCGTCACGCGAGAAGCCGAATGTCATCTGGGTGAGGTCGTTGGTACCGAAAGAGAAGAATTCGGCAACTTCGGCTATCTGGTTGGCTACGAGGGCTGCGCGGGGTACCTCAATCATTGTGCCTACTTTGTAGGCTACGCTGTGGCCTGTTTCCTCAAATACTTTGGTGGCTGTGGCGTGGATGATGTTGGCCTGGTTCTGAATCTCCTTGAGTGAGCCTACGAGGGGAATCATGATTTCGGGATGTACGTCAATGCCGCGGGCCTTGACTGCGAGGGCAGCTTCGATGATGGCGCGTGACTGCATTTCGGTAATTTCGGGGTATGTGATGCCGAGACGGCAGCCGCGGTGTCCGAGCATGGGGTTGAACTCTTCGAGTGAGTCAACTTTGGCTTTTACTTCTTCGAGTGTGATGCCCATCTGCTCGGCGAGCTCTTTCTGAGTGGCTGTCTGATGGGGTACGAACTCGTGCAACGGGGGATCGAGGAGACGTATGGTGACTCCGTAGCCGTCCATAGCTTCGAAGATGCCTTCAAAGTCGCCGCGCTGCATGGGGAGGAGTTTGGCGAGTGCGAGACGACGGCCTTCGACGTCGCTTGCGAGAATCATTTCGCGTACGGCTTTGATGCGGTCGCCTTCGAAGAACATGTGTTCGGTGCGGCAGAGACCGATGCCCTGTGCGCCGAATGCGCGTGCCTGCTTGGCGTCGCGGGGGGTATCGGCGTTGGTGCGTACGAGTGTCTTGGTGTATTTTGCGGCAAAGTTCATTACCTGACCGAAGTCGCCTCCGAGTTCGGGCATAACTGTGGGCACCTGGCCGTCATATACTTCACCGGTCGAGCCGTTGAGTGAGATCCAGTCGCCTTCTTTGTATGTCTTGCCGGCCATTTCTACGGTCTTGGCTTTGTAGTCTACGCGGATTTCACCTGCGCCTGATACGCAGCATTTGCCCATGCCGCGAGCTACTACGGCTGCGTGAGAGGTCATGCCGCCACGCATGGTGAGGATGCCCTGTGCTACGGCCATACCGCGGAGGTCTTCGGGTGAGGTCTCGATACGTACGAGTATGACTTTGCGTTTTTTCTCTGACCAGGCTTCGGCTTCTTCGGCTGAGAATACTATCTGGCCGGTGGCTGCGCCGGGTGATGCGGGAAGGCCTTTGGCAACGACGTTGGCGCGCTTGAGGGCTGCTTTGTCGAAGACGGGATGGAGGAGCTCGTCAAGTTTCTGGGGCTCCATGCGGTTGAGTACGGTCTTCTCGTCGATTTCGCCTTCACGGAAGAGGTCCATGGCTATCTTGACCATGGCTGCGCCTGTGCGCTTGCCGTTACGGGTCTGGAGCATCCAGAGCTTGCCGTCCTGGATGGTGAACTCCATGTCCTGCATGTCTTTGTAGTAGGCTTCGAGCTTATGTGCGATGGCGATAAGTTCGGCAGCGCATACGGGCATTGACTCTTCGAGCGAGGGATATTTCTCGGCGCGGGTCTCTTCGCTGATGCCCTGGAGGGCGGCCCAGCGACGTGAGCCTTCGATTGTGATCTGCTGGGGTGTACGGATACCGGCTACGACGTCTTCGCCTTGTGCGTTGATGAGGTATTCGCCGTTAAACATGTTTTCGCCGGTGGCTGCATCGCGGCTGAATGCCACGCCAGTGGCTGAATTGTTGCCCATGTTGCCGTAGACCATAGCCTGTACGTTGACGGCTGTACCCCATTCTTCGGGTATCTGGTTCATGCGGCGGTAGAGGATGGCGCGCTCGTTCATCCAACTGTCAAACACGGCGCAGATGCCGCCCCAGAGCTGTTCCCATGCGTTGTCGGGGAAGTCTTTGCCGGTAAATTCCTTGACAGCGGCCTTGAAGAGCTTAACGAGGTCCTGGAGGTCTTCTACATCGAGCTCGGTGTCAAGCTTGACGCCCTTGGCCTCTTTTTTCTTGTCCATGATTTCCTCGAAGGGGTCGATGTCGGTCTTCGATTTGGGCTTCATGCCGAGCACCACGTCACCGTACATCTGTACGAAACGACGGTAGCTGTCCCATGCGAAGCGGGGATTGCCGCTCTTTTCGGCGAGCGATGCTACGGTGGCGTCGTTCATGCCGAGGTTGAGCACGGTGTCCATCATGCCGGGCATGGATGCGCGGGCTCCCGAGCGCACTGATACAAGGAGGGGGTTGGTGGGATCGTTGAATTTCTTGCCGGTAAGCTCCTCAACGTGGGCTATAGCGGCTTCTACTTCTTTGGTAAGGTTCTTGACCACTTCGTCGCGACCATACTGAGTATATTCGGTACATACTTCGGTGGTAATGGTGAAGCCCGGAGGCACAGGCATGCCCAGCAGGTTCATCTCAGCAAGGTTGGCACCTTTGCCGCCAAGGAGATTGCGCATTGAGGCATTACCCTCGGCTTTACCATCTCCAAATGTATAAACTCTTTTCATTTTGTGGTGGTTAAAAAATGTATATTAGATATTGATATTATAAACTGTGTATCGGGTGTTGTAGCAAGGAAATTTCTGAATTACCTTGCAAAGATAAAAAATTTTTGTTCAGAAGTCAAGGTATTTGGTCTTCTTTTTCTGAAATTATACTTTTTACATGAGATTTGGATGTTTCATGTCATGGAGTGGTATGTGGCGAGACCTATGATTGGGGTGGCTGTGATGTTGCCAATGTGGCCGCCTTTATCATTGACGGCTTTTTCGATATGATGCCTGAAGTGAAGTGCGATGGAGCCGACGAGGTGGACCGGAAGTTCTGGAAACGCCGTGTAGTTCATGAGATTGTATGTCACATAGCGTGAAAATTCGTCGTAAAGAAATGTTGATATTTCGGGGATGTGGGCGTTTTCGGCTATGAACGGGGCAAATGATGCAAGAAAGGCGTTGGGGCGCGGGGTGCGGTATATGCGGGTGATTATGTCGGGTATGTCGAGGTGAAATCTTACCTCAAACAGTTGTTTAAGATGGGTCGGAAACTGGTTTTTGAGTAGCATGCCGAGAAAGCGTCGTCCTAATACGGCTCCGCTCCCCTCGTCGCCGAGTATGTAGCCGAGGGGAGAGACGTTGGCTGTAATCTCTTTACCGTCATATAGGCATGAGTTAGAGCCGGTCCCGAGTATGCCCACTATGCCGGGGGTGTCTCCACATACAGCTCTCGCGGCTCCGAGCATGTCGCTGTTGATGTGTATCTCGGCTTGTGGAAATATGTCGGCCAACTGTGAGCCGACTCTATGGCATGCCTGTGGAGTGGCGCATCCGGCACCATAATAATGGATTTGTTTGGCCGGGATGCGTGACGGGTCCATGGCGGGATGTGACGATATGAGTGAACGGAGTTCGTCGTCTCCGCCTGTCAGGGCATTATATCCGTTGGCCAGATCGAGATGCAGGGTAGGGGAGTCTGACGAGATGATGGCGACCGAGGTCTTGGTGCTTCCGCAATCAAAAATTATTTTCATTGGTAAAGATAATATTTTGTTGAGGCTTCTTTAAACCGTGATGCGTCTTTGTCCCAGAATTCTTTCATGTCGGCCACTTTATAATGGGTGGAAAAGAGTCGTCTGACTTCTGGAGAGCCGCACACCTGGTCAAACATCTTGAGCCGGGATGCCTGGGCTGATGTGAAGGCCTTGTGGTTGGGATATAGGGCCGCCAGTTCCTGCATAATATAAAATTGTATGATTGACAGTGGTGCTGTGGCTCGCTCGCGGACATAGATCTGTATGCCTCCGAGGTTTTCGCCTTTGAACATCGCGTAGAAAGGTTTGAAATAAATAGGTCTGAACTCCACTCCGTCAAGACCTATAGCGTTGAGGCGGTCGGAGAGTGCGGTTGCGTCAATCCATGGAGCACCTGTGAGGCTAAACGGCAGTGTGTAGCCCACTCCGATGGATACATAGTCCAATTCTCCCATGATGCCGGTGGCAGGATAAAGCAGCGCTGCGTCGGTAGTGGGTATGTGGGGTGACGGGAGCACCCACGGCATGCCTGTGTCGGCAAATGTCATGTCACGATGCCACCCTTCCATCGGGATTACTGTCAGGTCGACTTTTTTTTGCCCTGTAAGTCCGTTGGCGTTGAGATATGTGGCCAGCTCGCCCGGTGTGAGCCCGTAGATATAAGGGATGGGGTATTGTCCGACAAACGATTCACGGCCTTTCTCCACAATGTTACCTTCGACACGTCGGCCGCCGAGCGGGTTGGGGCGGTCGAGCACGATAAATTCTTTGCCGTCGCGAGCTGCGGCCTCCATGGCGAGTCCCATTGTGGAAATGAATGTGTAGCTGCGGCATCCGATGTCCTGGATGTCATAGACGATCACGTCGATGTCGCGAAGCATTTCGGGGGTGGGCTTGCGTGTGCGGCCGTGCAGTGAGTACACGGGTATGCCCGTCTTCTTGTCGACATCATTGGCTATAGAGGCTCCGGCCACATGGTTGCCGCGCACACCGTGTTCCGGCGCAAATAGTGCGGTGAGTTTTACATCGGGGGCTTCGGCCAGAATATCGATGGTAGAGCGCATGTCGTTGTCAATGCCTGTGGGGTTGGTAATCAGTCCGACCCGCTTTCCGGCCAGTTGCCTGAATCCGTTGTCACGCAGGACTTCTATGCCGGGTTTTACTACCGTCTGTACAGTTGCCGGAATGACTGTCGGGTCGGCATTATGCCCGATCGTAGTGTCAGATGATCGGTTGGAGCATGACATGGCGGTCATGAGAAGCGAAAGGCCCAGAAGGGATGTCAACATTTTCATAAACGTTTTTGTATGTCGGGTTATTCCGATTATAACCGCGACACAAGGTGGATGGTTCAAGCTTTCTTACCGAAAGCGGGATTGATTTTAAGCAAGTGTGACACCGCGATGGTGGCTATGCAGCATATCATTGTCCATATGAAGAAGTAGCGGTAGCCGATGGTGTCCTGTATCCATCCGGCGGCCATGCCGGGGAGCATCATGCCTAGGGCCATAAAGCCTGTGCATATGCTGTAATGGGCCGTGGAGAATTTGCCCTCGGAAAAATATATGAGATATAGCATATAGGCGGTAAAGCCGAATCCATAGCCGAACTGTTCGATAAATACACAGGCGTTAATGGTAAATAGACCCGGTGATGTGGCCCAACTGAGATAGACAAACGTAAGACATGTCAGCGACATACTCCATGCCATTGGTCTGAGCCAATAGTTGAGACCGCGGCGCGCGGCAACGAGACCGCCGGCGATGCCTCCGAGTGTGAGACCTATTATGCCTACGGTGCCGTATACGATGCCTACTTCCGAGGTTGACAGGCCGAGTCCGCCGGCCGATACTGGGTCAAGGAGAAACGGGTTGATGAGTTTGACGAGCTGAGCTTCGGGAAGTCGGTAGAGAAGCATAAAGAGTATGGCTGCCCCTGCCTGTTTTTTACGGAAGAATGCTGCGAATACATGGACAAATTCGTTAAGTATTTCCTTTGTGTCGTGTCTGGTGGCCGAGCTGTTGTTTTCTACTTTCGGGAGAGCCCATGTGTGGTAGAGGGCGAAAGACAGAAACAAACCCGAGAGCAACACAAACACTGCGCTCCATGCGAGCGGAATATTACCTGTGTGCTCTTCGATGATTCCGGCCACCACCACAAGCGCGCCTTGGCCTATTACGGAGGCTATGCGGTAGAACGTGGAACGGATGCCTACATAGAATGATTGCTCGTGGGGTGTGAGTGCGAGCATATAATAACCGTCTGCGGCAATGTCATGTGTCGCTGATATGAAGGCGACAAGCCAGAATATGGCCAGTGTGAGACTGAAAAAAAATGGTGTGGGCAGTGTAAAGGCGATGCCGGCAAATGTCAGAGCTACAAGCCACTGTGTGGCCAGCACCCAGCGACGCTTGGTGGAGAAGATGTCGACAAAAGGACTCCAGAACGGTTTGATGACCCATGGCAGATAGAGCCAGCCGGTGTAGAGGGCTATGTCGGTGTTAGAGATGCCGAGGCGTTTGTACATTATGACCGACAGCGTCATCACGGCGATGTAAGGTATGCCTTGGGCGAAATAGAGGGTCGGGACCCAGGCCCAGGGCGAGCGTTTGGCCGGTCGGGTGGTTGGGATAGTCTTGTCCATAGGTCAGTAGATTTTTACTATTGATGCTCCGGGATAATAATGTTGTAATATTTCCTCGTGGCTGTAGCCCTTTTCGCCCATCACGGCTGCGCCTATCTGACACAGGCCCACCCCGTGGCCCCATCCGGCCCCGTGCAGAGTGAAAGCATCGGGCAGCGTGCTGTCTGAGTCGAAGTGTCGCTCGACCACGAAGGCCGAGCTAAGCAGGTGTGACTCGGATAGGGTGCGTCGTATCATAAGTTCCTTGCCTATGACCACCGAGCGTAATGTGCCGACTATCCGGAGCTTTACAATGCGGCCCGAGCTGCCACGCTGCAAGGGGATGAGGTCGATGACTTCGCCAACACCAAGGCTCGAGCGTGACTCTATTAGTGCCGACAGTTGTTGACGAGAATAGTGCTGTGTCCATCGGTAAAAGTCGTTGCGCTCAAGATCATATCTGTTGAGCACTTGCGACAATGTGTGGCGGTCGGCACTGTTGCAGAACGATGTCGGTGATGCCATAATCCATTTGCCGGCTTCCTCCTCGTTGGTTAGGTCGGGATATTTTGTGGACTCTATATAGTCACGCCGCAGGATGAGGTAGGGGTGAGGTGTGTCATCCCAGCATGATTCAAATCGCTCGAACACGCCTCCGCAACATTTGGAGAAGCGTGCGTCACACAGTTTATCGGCATGCATGAGCACCAAGCCTCGGGTGTCGGCCACAGCTCCGGCCGCAATGCAGCCTGACACGCGTCCTATGCCCTGATAACGCTGGCAGTGATCGTCGGCGCATACGTCAAACAGCGAATGGTCTTCATGGTCCCACCAGCGTATTATCTCCTCGTTGTCGTTCGAAGCGGAGAGAGGTTTGCGGTAGGATGCGGAGTTTTTGCTTTGCATCTGTTTGAGCAACCATGATCTTGAGATTACCGAATGGGCGCGCAGAAGCGGGATTGACGAGGTGTCTTTCATCTCGCTTGATATGACTGATATGAGATAATCTTCAACTTTGACTACGTTGATGGCGATAATCTTTCCGTTGTCGATTATGAGTTTAAGCGAGCCTCGGAAACGTTGGTTCTCTTTTCGTTCCCAGTGGAAGTCTACACCAATGGTGACTCCTTCCAGCTCGAAGGTATCGCCATCGTAGGAGGAAGGCGTAAATTCTATTGTCGTGTATACTCTGTTATTCCATAGGATACCAAGCCCCGAGTCCGCAATCTCCACGGAGTGATGTCCGGTGACAACTTTTTCATCGGAAGTGGAGAAGATGCCTGTCAACTCGAAGCCTACGGTTGTGCCTGACAGGATGCCTATGGTTACATAAGGTTCTTTCATTCGGATATTGTCTTTATGAATCCCGTAATTTCGGCGGTCGTATAACCAACCTCGTCATATATAAGTTGTATTGTCTGTTCGTCAAGTCGGTCATAGTCTTCATGGCGAGAGGTGATGAATTTGCCCATCATCTCAAGCGAGGCCGGGCTGATGAGCATCCGGTCGCTTTCGCTGCCATAGCATGACGGTCTGTGACTCTTGCGGGGGATGATGACTATGCGGGTTGTCTTTCCCATCTTAAAGGCCACGACATTCATCATTGGTTCGTGCCCGTCGCCCTTTGGCATTGAAGATGTGACGAGATCAAACATAGGCATTATGTCGGCATCATCTTTTATCTCCAGGATGAAGTGACCGTAGGCAGCCATGTTGGGCTTGGGAATATAGAGACGGCTTTTCCCGATATGGCAGATTTCAGTCATGTATTGGGCGGTGCGCATGAAGTTGGCACTTTCATGGATGTCGACAGCCTGAAAGTGCATGTGGTCGGGTGCGGATGCTCCGCATTTCGGACCGTTATAAAAAATGCAGCAGTCCGGAAGAATACGTGTGAGCCTGGCCATGTCGAGTATGCGTTCGCCAAGGTGCTGAGGAGTGTGGTCGCGGTTTACGATAGTGAAATGGACGTCAGACGCCGGATAGGGATTCACCAATATCTTGTAATCTCCCCAGTTGACATGGCTCTGCTCTGCCGGACGGGCGTTGTCACACAGGAAGCATGGCCGTCGGCCGTCGGCTATTGCTTTAAGATCGGCCGAAAGTGATGCTTTGCGATAGTTAAGGAGTATTTTGCTCCCCTCCCAGAAGAGGTCGGAGAAAAATATTTTATCATATGGCGATTCGTCATAGATGGCATAGTTGTCACTGAGCAGCTTCCATTCGTTAAGCTGGCTGTCGAAGAGTGTGTTAATGTCATCCTGAATGGGGATCAGCGTGTTTTTTTTAGCCATTCTATGCGGGTTTTGAGTTCGAGAGTACGTATTGAATCCTTGTAGTAGTTGTTTTGGTTGATTCGGTCACGGCTGAGGGAATGGTCGGTGTTGTCCTCCCAGCGTCGGCACAGATAGAGTGATTCATATATGCGGCCTATGTGGTATTGCCGGCTTATGGCAAGCCCCATTGCATAGTCTTCACCATAACATGTGTCGGGAAACCCGATGTTGCGGGCTATCGGTGTGTAAAATGCACGGGGAGCCCCGAGTCCGTTGATGCGCAGGGCGTTGTTGGCCCCGTTTTCGTCGGTCCATTCGGCATGGTCAATGAGCCCCGGAGGGAGTATGTTGCGGTTGAAATCTGTGAGGGTATATGACCCGATGACCATGGCGCACTGCTCGGAACGGAATTTGTCGACAACCTTTTGTAGTGTTTCGGGCGAGATGTACAGGTCGTCACTGTCAAGCTGCACGGCGAAACGTCCGCAATGTCCCGACTGAAGTGCCAGATTCCAGCACCCTCCGATGCCGATATAAGGGTAGGGGAGTGAAGATGTGTCGATTATGTGTAGACGGGGTGAGCCGGCCGCGATTTCGGTAAGAATTTCGGATGTCGCGTCAGAGCTGCGATTGTTGACAACGATTATATTGAAGTCAAAGTCGGTCTGTTGGCCGAGGGCTGAATGTACGGCGTCGGAAATGGTACGTTCACGGTTTCTGACAGGTATGATTACACTTGCTTCCACTGGAAAGGTCCCTTCCGACACATTGATTTTGTTTCGTCGGAATGGTGGGATGTAGCCTCCGATTTTGATGAGATGGTCGGTGACAGCTTGCTCCATTTCTATTTGTGATTCACGGTTTTTAGGGTCGACGTAGGCAAAGTGGGCGGCTTCGCCGTCAATATCCGTCGTAGCTTTTCTGCTTATGCTGTATAGCGGCTCCGGACAATAGACCGGCATTCCCATTCGGGTAAGACCGAGTCGCAGACTGTACCACCCGGCAGCTTCATACTCTTTGTCAGTATTATCGAGAATCTCTCTCATGCACCGTGTGCGTATCATGACAACTTTTCCAAAATCAAAGTCATCGCGTAAAGCTCCTGCCTGAAAAGGTATAAGCCGATGTAACGCACCGTTGTCAATATAATCACTATAGGCAAACGGAGAGCCTGACATATCGAGTATCTGTCGCATGCGGTCATAGCCGCCGAGATTGAATTCGATAAGCTCATCGGTCAGATTTACGAGTGTATATTCGTCGTCGGATATTATTTTACGGAGTGAATATGTTGATAGGCGGGAGTGGGGGATATTTGCTTTTTCCATTGCAAGAGGTGTGATTGGGTGGATGGTTGAGAGGGGCGGAGGTTAAGGGTGACAAATGTATTGACCTCTAAGATTTTCTGCGGCGGGTGCGACGGGCTTCGGGCTCGTTGAGCTTTGCCGGGTCTCTCATGAACAGTGGCATGCCGTTGACGGTATATGCCTCGGATGAGAGCGAAATTGCTTCAGGGGCTATGAGTGTTCCGGCAAATACTTTTATGGAGTCTCGTGCCGACATGTGTCGGGACTGTAATGTCAGAAAGGCCATAATCTGTTTCATAAGCTTGAGCCTGTCGGACGGGTCGGTTATGGTCTCGAACGGGAATCCGAGCACAACAGCCTTGTGGGTAGTCGATGACATGGCTGTGCCTGCCGGATAGTCGTTCTCGCAATAACGCAGGATGACGGCTCCGTCTGTCGGCTGGGCCGGTATAAACGATTCGGGCGATTCGACAGCATAACATTCGGATGACAGTTGCTGGTTAAAGCCGAACTTAAGATGTCCGTTAAATTGGGCATATTTCGAATTGACTTCCTTTACCATACTGGTGACAGTGGCTTTTGACTGTCGCCAGTCGATGCCGAGGACACTGTGGCCAAACGCCCTGTCGGCCTGTGATACGGATGGCATGCTGAAAGGATTGTCAAAAAGGTCTTGGCCTATGTAGCTGCCGCTGACAAGGAGTGCGCTACCTGCATCGGAAAGCTCGGTGAGACGTTGCTTGAGCTCGGCCGTGAATGGCTTGTAGCGGGTGGCTGACGATGACCCGGCTGTAATCTCCTTCTGTTTGCCGAGTATGAGGTCTATGATGCGCGGAGAGTCGGTCGATTTGACAAAGGCATCAAGGCTTTGGGATATGAATGAGTGTCCGGCACTTTTGATAGCAGTCCCATGGACATATGCAAAGTCAAAAGTGTTGCCGGCTATGATCATTGTCTCATGTGTTGCGCGGCTTGCGCCATGACCCGGGGCATCGTTGGATTTCCACGGCTCACCAGGGCGAAACTCGGTCTGCGCTCCCGTGAAAAGTACATCGCTGACGTAGGGAACACCAAGGTCATCCTCATAATCAAATCCTACATGTCCGTCGCGATACACCTCTGACGGACCTGACACGCGTGTGAAACCGTTGACGATTGTGACTTGTGGCATTTCTCCCGGCATATGGCATAGTGCGAGCACTTCTGATGGAAAGCTGCGCCCTCCGTCATTGGCTGCGACAATCATATAGCTGTATATACGGCTGTCCTCGGGTGCGACCGTGATAGAGCAGTCGTCGATAATGGCGAGTTCTGTAAAGGCTCCGTCATCAACGCGTTCATAGACGATATAATATTCGGCCTTGGCGGTCGGTTCGAGCGTGTCGGGGGTAGGGGACCAGCTAAGTGTATAGTCTCCGTCTGATCCTGCAATAGAAAACTCCTTGACAGGTAAGGGCGCGACAATATAGGGAGTGCCTTCGGTCTGATGCAGATATTTGAGCATACCTTTATATATGGCGCGGCATACGTGAAACCGGAAATTAGGATCGAGCCCATAACGCATGTCGGCAAAATTCTGATGGCTCAGAAGTTCAAGAAGCATTGCCGGGACCTGTGGCTCGCGGGCTTCGTGATATTGCTTGTCACGCAGTTTGCGTCGTGTCCAGTTTGGATCATAGAGACTCCAGATATCATCGATTATCTGATTGGTGATAGTGTTGGCGTATGTCAGAACCGTTTTTCGGCTTTTGCCATTTCCGAGAGTCCCTCCGGCGGTGGAGACGATAGGCAGAGTGCCGACGGTAGTTACATCGTCATCGGTAGTGCCGGCATCGGTATGTAGTGCAAACGACAGGTCGACCGGTATACCAAGCCCATTTTGCCCTGGAAGCGATTTTGACCCTCCAGCAAGATAGTTGACCCACATGCCTCGTGACTTGTAGTCATCTTCATAATCGTTTTCACCTCCTGTTATGGAATAGACGCTTGACGGTATGCCGGCCCACTGGAGCCAATAGCGTGCTCCTTCGGTGAAGCGCGGATAGCCGCTTGTCGAGGCTGTGTCACCTGAGCCACGTTGGATATTGCCTTGACCTCCGCCTATCTTGATAGCATCGGCTGTCACTACTTTGCCGTCCTCTTCCGAGACGTTCAGCAATTCTACTACGGGGGATGAGCCTTTGGCAAATGGAAATGTACCGAGATATACCCATGTGCCGCCACCCATGGTCTGGTTGACCTGGAACTCTTCGACACCACGCAATGATTTAACTCTATAACGGGCGTCACGCGCGCTTTCAGGAAGAGAGGCATAGCTGACATAGAGGGCATATTCGCCTTGTTCGGGAATGTCGGCTGTCCATATGGCTGATGAAGCCTTGTCAACATCCTTGATGGTCGGAACTTTGCGCAGAGACCCATGCATAAACGGGTTGGATGTGCCTGTAAGTATGTCGGACTTATAGGCAAATCCACGCTTGTTTTCAGCGGTCGACCACGCGTTGCTTCCATTCTTTTCTGAATAACCTTTTTGGGCCAAGCCTCCGTCTGCATCAACGATTACCTCGATATTTGATGTATCTCGCTCGCGCGGCATCAAGACGTACGCCCCGGCGTTTTCAAGCATAGGCACAAGATACGGATAAACATAGCTAACGGAGTACAGGTCTTCGACAGTACCCATGAGTCGTCCTCGCTGCCATTGCCAGCGGTCCTCGTTTGCGTCGTAATACCGGCCATGGCTTGCCCACAGCGCAATGTTTTTGCCGTCAAGTCCGGCCGGAGCTTCGGGTGTGTCAAGACGTACGACAAACGGACCTGAGGTGCGTGGCTCAGCCTTTACAGTCTTGGTCGTCTTGGCTTGACGGGCTGTCTTCTTAGGTTTGCGCGTGGCCGCCGGACTTGTAATGGCCGTCACGAGCAATATTATGATGAGGGTTACGTAATGTTTCATTGGATTGGGCGACGTGTACGTCGCGAGTTGTTATATTATATATAGGTGAAAACAATTCGCGGACGTTTTTGGGACTCGCCGTTGACATAATTTTCACAACTGACGGTCATGATGCCAAAAATCGTGAAAATATATTTGACTGATTATATGTTTAGGGCGATGGGGAGCAGGCTTAGTAGCCTTTGCGGTATTTTTCATCATTCTCATCCTCAAGGATTGAGAGATATGACGCATAGCGGGACTGGGCTATAAGATTGTCGTCAAGAGCTTGTTTGACGGCACATCCTGGCTCGTGGGTATGTGTGCAGTTGCTGTAACGACACTCGGCTCCATAGCGGAATATTTCAGGGAAATAGTGGCCTACTTCATGTTTGTCAAACTCAAGAGTGCCAAACCCCTTTACTCCGGGAGTATCGATGATATATGTACCTTCGGGCATATCAGGGACGGCAAACATCTCTGAGAAAGTCGTTGTATGCATACCAGTATCATGTATATATGATATTTCTGCAGTCGCTAAGTCGGCATCCGGTATAAGGTCATTTATGAGAGAGGATTTTCCCACACCCGAATTTCCGGAGAAAAGAGTGACTTTGCCCGAAAGAGTCTCCCTAAGCTGTTCGATGCCGTCGCCGGTGAGAGCCGAAAGCACACACACCTTATATCCGATAGATTCGTAAAGATACTTCACAGCCTCAAGATACTCAAGAGCCTCGGGATCATCGGCAAGCAGGTCAACCTTATTTATGACAATAACAGCCGGGACACGATAAGCCTCGGCCGTAGCAAGAAAGCGGTCAATGAAAGTTGTGGATGTGGTAGGGTGAAACAGTGTAACCACAAGGCACACCTGGTCAAGATTGGCTGCAAGAATGTGAGCTTGCTTTGACAGATTGCTTGAGCGACGTATTATATAATTATGACGAGGTTCCACCGATATTATATATGGTGTGTCACTCCCGCCGGCTGTCTCGGTAAGAGAAACGATATCGCCAACAGCCACAGGATTTGTGGTGCGGATACCTTTCAGACGGAAATTTCCTTTTATTTTGCACGAGAGATCCCGTCCGTCTTCGGTACGGACCAAATAATTGCTCCCGGTATTTTTGATAACAATTCCTTTCATAAGGTACAAATTTAGGCAATTCCAATAAAATACCCCTATGTTTTGGGGTCTAAAAGCAGAAAATTTAGAAAAAATCACGAAAATTTTGCAAAATACTTGCAGGATTCAAAAATATGCCTTACCTTTGCACTGCTTTTAAGGAAAAACGCTTCTGAGCCTTAAACAAGCTCAACAAACATAGAGCAGATATCCTCCAAAAGCAGGATTCGCTAGCTCAGCTGGTAGAGCACAACACTTTTAATGTTGGGGTCCTGGGTTCGAGCCCCAGGCGGATCACAAGGAAGTACGGACTTCTACCGCAAAACGCTGAAAATCACTTGATTTTCAGCGTTTTTCTTTTTGCCCTATCCGGCATAATACAGCGGAGTTCGGCACATGAG
>ERZ778512.1479-NODE-1479-length-15170-cov-6.044988_pt1 | contig 15170 bp, 13 predicted proteins | sample MGYA00510346_ERZ778512 | MGnify/ENA primary metagenome ERZ778512 (study PRJEB29527, sample SAMN07138962) | mouse gut metagenome | material: feces | host: mouse | place: China:Nanjing | collected 2016-01-25 ...
CAACGACAAGCACTTCGAGGTGATCGTACGCCAGATGATGCGCAAGGTCAACATCCTCGACCCAGGCGACACCGGATTCCTCGAGCAGCAGATTGTCGACAAGCGCGACTTCATGGATGAGAACGACCGCATCTGGGGCAAGAAGGTTGTCACCGACGCCGGCGACAGCGAGAATGTCAAGAAGGGTCAGATCATCACAGCCCGCAAGCTGCGTGACGAGAACTCGACACTCAAGCGTCGTGACCTCCGTCCCATCGTCGTGCGCGATGCACAGCCCGCTACATCCGAGCAGATACTCCAGGGTATCACCCGTGCAGCTCTCCAGACATCGTCGTTCATGTCGGCCGCATCGTTCCAGGAGACCACCAAGGTGCTCAACGAGGCAGCCATCAACGGCAAGACCGACTATCTCCAGGGCATGAAGGAGAATGTAATCTGCGGTCATCTCATCCCCGCCGGTACCGGCCTCCGCTCTTACGAGCGCATCGTCGTGTCGGGCAAGGACGAGTATACCGACTCATTCCCCGCAGCCGAAGCCATGGAGCGTTCCATCGAGACCCGTGACGTCGAGACTGTAATGCCGTAAATCCCTTGAATTTAGTCAAGACAATATATTGACTAATTACATAAAAATAGCCCCATCTTGATTTGTAATTTGAAATCAAGATGGGGCTATTTTTATGATTTGAAAACTATACGATTGATAGTTGTGTTAGTGATTGTTTGAATTGGGTGATACGTTCTTTAAGGTTAAATGGTTTATCAAGATATTGAGGAGGAGAAACAATCTCGAGACGTTTCAATCGTGATTTTATTGCCATACGTGCATATGGGAAACGCCAGCTTTGACTATTAATTTGTGCGATAAACCAAAAGATCTCTCTGATTGACATCTTATATTTTGGTACAAGAACTCTTACTGCTGATCCACCATTGCCACGAGCAATAAAGTCCCAAGGTTGATAGTATGCAGTCCCAAATGCAGAAACAGATATGCATCCTGTGCATTTTTCGTCTTCGATTGGTGATACAAGTCTGACAATACCATTCATATTATCTCCACTTGATACGTATGGACATATGCCATCTGAATAATTCTTCTCGCCAACGGATTTCCCTTGTTTGATGTCAAAGAAAAAAGAAAGTGGTTCTCTTCGGTTGAGAGGTATTCGTTTTGAACCTAATTCATGTTTTTTGATTGATGTAGAGGTGATACTCTCAGTAATTTCCGGGAAATTGGAAATCGTAACAAATAGAGATTTAAGTGTCTTTTCGTCTAATGTTTTTATTTGTTCATTAGTCAATTGTTGGCTTGGGAGCCATTGTTGAGGACTATATTCTTCTCCGCCCATAAGTTTTGATGCGGATATTGTTGTACAATTTGCAGATGAGACATGTTCTCCATGTGAAAATTTACGATACATTTCTCTTATTGTTTCGATTTCACTGCCTGGACAAAAAACACGTTTACCTTTCAGCTTTTCAAAACCGTCATTCCATATTTTTGCGATAAACACATTTTTATTAGGATTTTGAGGCTCGTGTGCTTTAGCAATCATAATGGATGTTGGTGCCGCTGTGGGGTAAAAAAGATCATCCGGTAGACTAATCATGGCCAAAAGAGTGTGCTTATGCAAAAAATTATTTCGCCATATCGAATTGTCATCGTCGGCAAAAACTCCTGTATAAACTACACCAATGAATGTGCCTCCTTGTATTAGTGCATCCATAGAGGCATCGATGAAGTCCCGTTCTGGTTCTCCTTCTTGATGGAATGGAGGGTTTAGAAAGGCCTTGTTGAATTTACCTTTTACGATTTCTTTAGATGATGCTATAAGGGAAGATGTATTTTCAATATGGCTTTTCCCATCTCCTCTAAAGAACATGTTTAGGCAAGAAAGAGCCCATACTGTTGGATTTGTATCATATCCATATAGGCTATCCTTAACAATTTCATATGAACTTTCAACAGTACACTTCTTCTTTAGTGAATCAAAAGCAGATACAAGGAAACCTCCTGTGCCACAGGCTAAGTCAATCACCTTATCTCCGATATTTACACCAATCAAGTCAACACATAGTCGTGTAATATGACGAGGCGTGAACACAATACCCATTGCATTATTGTCATATCCGTATCTTAAAAATGCCTCATAGAACATCCCGAGAAAGTCTGCGTCGGATTGGAGGACTGCTCGTATGTTGAGTTGTTTAAGCAATGAAATTATGCGGAAAATATAGGGATTGAGCCTGTCATAGTCATTACCTGTCAAGCTTATGGCTTGAATGAGACGACCTTTGTTTTTGGGATTTAGATTGCTGCTATTATTTATGACGTTGTATGTAAGTCGGTTTAATTCATTTAATACATCTTGAGTATCTGGTGCTATATCTCCTGCATATAAGGCTGTTGTGATAGCCCCGACTACTTTGGGCCGTAGTACTGGCTCCACCTTTGCTTTACGTAATATGTTGGATAAATCGATGGCTGCGTCGATAAATGCAGCACTGGATGGAATTTCTACTTCAACTGTGTTGTTGTCAGCAGCCAATATGGTTGCACATTCTTTTTTTGATGGAATGGCTGTTAGCTCTGACCCTTTTGATGTTATGGGTGACCATATTCCATCTTTGTAATACTTTATTTTTTACAATGTAGCCAGACTCGTCATCACCGGCAATACCAATAGCTATTTTAATGGTATATTTACCATTGGCATTAATTATGTCAGCGTATTCTACTGCTTCATCAATAGCGTTTTGAAATTTTTTGAAATTGTTTTTTGTTTCAATAATCAATTTCGGTTCACCATTGAATGTGAATAGAAAATCAGGTCGCTTTGTGCCTAACCCTATGCCGGGGAAATAGGAGACGATTTCTTGTTCTTCAAGAATATCACCTCCTTTGTCGGGATGACATACATTCCAACCTTTCTTTTGAGATACTTCTCTTGTGAAATATCTTGCTCGAGATTCTGCTCGTTTAGTCTTTGCCATAGTTATTGCAAAGATAGCTAATATGATAGATATATTGCAAGAAATTAATAAATAAATGAAAAAAGATGAGTGAAATAGATGCCGTATCTGTCTGTGTCAGTCGACTCGGATTAGGGTGAGGCCGTCTCGGAGGGGGAGGATGACTGAGGCGAGGCGGGGATGGGCGGCTACGTAGGTGTTGAAGGCATCGAGCCCGAGAGTCTGCGCGTCGTGGTTTTTGACGGTGTCGTAGACTTTGCCGTCCCAGAGAGTATTGTCGGCGATGATGAATGTCCCGGGGCGCAAAGTGGGTAGCAGAAGGTCAAGATAGGCGATATAGTCGCGTTTGTTGGCATCGATATATATAAGGTCCCACGTCTCGTTAAGAGTCGGGATAACTTTAAGGGCGTCGCCTATATGGAGCGTGATGCGTTCTCCGCCGGGCGATGTGGCGAAGAGTTCGGTCAGTTCGTCCTCCATCTCGTCGTCGACCTCGATGGTGTGCACATGGCCTCCGTCGGGGAGAGTCTCGGCCAGACACAGGGCCGAGTAGCCGGTGAATGTCCCGAGTTCGAGCACGCGCATGGGTTTTATCATCGACACGAGCATGGCCAGCATGCGTCCCTGGAGATGGCCTGAACACATGCGCGGATAGAGGTGATTGAGATGTGTGCGACGATAGAGCCTGGCCAGGTGGTCAGGCTCGGGTGATATGTGGGCGAGAATGTAGTCCTCCACGATTTTTATGAGAGTTATTTCAGTTCATGATTATGGCCTGAGCCGCGAGGAAGTAGGAGTTGAGTCCGAAACCGGCGATGGAGCCGCGACATACCGGAGCTATGAGCGAAGTGTGGCGTATGGCTTCGCGTGAGGCGATGTTGGATATGTGCACCTCGATTACGGGGATGCTTATGGCCTTGATTGCGTCGGCTATGGCGAGCGATGTGTGGGTGTAGGCTCCGGCGTTAAGGATGATGCCGTCACACTCGGCGCGGTGCAGAGCGTCGATGATGTCGCCTTCGTGGTTGCTCTGGAAGTAGTCAATCTCGTCTCCGTCGAGCATTTCGCGCAGTTCGAGCAGATAGGATTCAAATGTCTGCGAGCCGTATATGTCAGGCTCGCGTGTGCCGAGAAGGTTGAGGTTAGGGCCGTTTATGATTAATATTTTCATTTTAGGGAAATTCCTTGGTGGTTGTGACTATGCTGTGACGAGTATGTGTACGGCTATCGACGATAGCAGCATTACCGCGAGCAGTATCCATGTGAGATAGGGCCGCTGAAAGTAGGCACGCCATGCGAGATAGCCCGAGAGTATCATATAGAACGGGTATATCCACAGGAGTGTCTTAGTGACGGATGCATCTGGCGCACACTGCGACAGGAGTGAGGGGAGGGTGAATACAGGGAGGGTGAATATGATTATCAGAAAGGTCACCCATTTGGGAGGAGTCATGACTAATGTGACTGTTGTGACTGATGAGGGGGCGGTGTCTATTGACACTCCTTGTAGGCTTTGACTGTGCGGCGTATGCCTTCGGTGAGGTCTATCTGCGGGTCAAAGCCAAAGTCGCGCTGTGCGGGTGAGATGTCGCACGACCAGTTGCGCTGAGCCATGATGTTGTATTTGTCGGAATTGAGCGTGACTGCCTGCATCTTGGCCGCGCCCCATTTCTCGCTTATCTTACAGGCGATGGAGAGAGCCCATAGCGGCAGGCGCACCGGGATGACCAGGCTGCGGCCGAGAGCTTTGGCCACGATGCGGCGAAACTCCTTCTGTGTGTAGGCTCTCGGCTCGGAGATGATGTATTTGCGATGGAGCGGTGCACGCTCGATGGCATCGAAGATAGCCCGTGCGAGGTCTTCGACATAGATGAACGTGAGCATCTGACGGCGCATGCCCACACCGAAGTCAAAGTGTGAGTCGATGGTCTTGATCATCATCAGATAATCCTGCTCGTGGGGGCCGTAGACCCCGGTGGGACGTAACACTATCCACGGGAAGTCCTTGGGCAGCGACTGGAGAAAGGTCTCGGCCTTGATTTTCGACAGTCCGTAGCGAGTGTTGGGGTTGGGGATGGAGTCGCCCGAGAGGGGAGTGTAGTTTTTCTCGTCGCCGGGGCCGATGGCCGAGAGCGACGACATGTAGACCATGCGCTCGGGCACCGCGCCTACATCCCGGAGCGTCTCCACGAAGTCGCGCAGATACACATAATTGATGCGGTTGAAGTCCATGAAGTTGACACACTTCGTGGCTCCGAGGTTATACACGATATAATCCCAGCGGTGGCCTTTGAGCTGCTCGGCCAGCCGCTCGGGGTTGTCATAGTCGAGAGTGATGAACTGCAGGGCCGGGTCGGTGAGATAGCGGCGCGAGGTCGACTCTCTGACACCGCACCACGTCTCGTAGCCGCGGCGCAGCGACTCGGCGGCGATGAATCCTCCGATAAAGCCTCCGGCTCCTACTATGAGTACTTTTTTCTGTGGCATGATGGCTGAAAAAGATGAGTGTTTTCGGGATTGTGGGGGGAGAGGTGTGTGTAAGTGTCTCTGCCGTGGTCAGACGAGCTGAGCGAACAGGTCGATATATTTCCGGGCCACGACCTGTGGGCTGAAGTTCTCGCGCACAAACCGGTGCTGGTCATCGCGTGGTATGTCGGCGTCTATAGCCCACATGATGCCCTTGGCTATGTCGAGCGTGTCGCGCGACGCGGCGACATATCCGTTGTCCAGATGGCTCACGAGCTCCTCGCGCGAATCGCCTCCGAACACTACGGGCACCGCTCCCGAGGCCATGCCTTCGAGCACGGTGTCGGAGACATTCTCAAGTATTGCGGTCGAGAGTATCACTTTGGCCGAACTGTAGAGATAGCGCAGTATCTTGTTGTCGTTGACACGTCCGAGCCAGCGGTGCGACATGCGCAGGCGGTCAAGCACCTCGGGGTTGTGAAGGCTGCCGAAGAGATAGACAGCCGTGGCGGTGGCTGTCTCGGGATAGTTGTCAAATATATGGTTGAGGGCGTCAATGGCATAGTCGAGCCCCTTTGACGGGTCGTCGAGCCGATTGGCCCCGATAAGTATCAGATGAGGTTTCGACAGGGTGAGGAGCGAGTCGATGTGTCGGGGCTGGACCGTGTAGTGAAGGTCGACCGGCACGGGGTTGGGGATAGTCATCACCGGCATGTTGCGTAGCAGCGACGAGCTGCGGGCTTTGTGCTCGAGCCACCGGCTGTCAGTGACAAACGTCACGGGAATGTCGGCATAGAGGCGCATCTTGCGCTTCCACATGCGGTATGACAGATCGCCCCGGTGTCCGCCCCCTTTGAGATACATGCAGTTGCCGCACGTGTCGGTGAAATAGTCACACTCATAGGCCTGGTGACATACTCCCGTGAAGGCCCACATGTCGTGGAGAGTCCATACAATCTTCTTGCCCGCCTCATGCAGACGTCGTATGCCGCGGAGGTTCATCAGACCGAGATTTATCCAGTTGAGACACACTATATCGGCCTCCCTGACCCACGGATGGTTGTGGACATTGACGGCCAGCGTGCCGGTCGAGACCACATAATTGCCGTGGCCTGAGCGGTCGCAGTGAGCCATCACAAAGAGGCGTTCGGCACAGTAGCGTATGCCGCGCGAGAGGCGCGACCCGACCTCCGAGACATTGGCCTCGCTTGAGCTGCGGGTATACACCACCATACGCACGTCAAGCCCCTCGCGACGCAGTGCCTGCATGAGCCGGAATGAGGCCTTGGCGGCACAGCCGAGAGTGTCGCTGTGATTCACGAGCACTATCTTTTTGCCCTTGAGCGAAGCGGGCAGCGATGAAGCGGCCGGTAAGTTATCGTTTGTTGGACTTGACATCCTTTGACGGTGTGTTTTTAGTACTGTTTTTTGTGCTGTTTTTGGTCTTGATTATATCACCTACGTTGACAAGGCTCACCGCGTCGAGTCGCAGACGAGCCTCGAGATACCGCTCCAGTTCGCGCTGCTTGGCCGCCGGCATAGGTGTGGAGTATGACACGAGAGCCACATTGACAGTGTCGAGCGACGCAGTGGCTATATTGCCGAATATAGCTCTGGATATTGCCAGCTCCCTGACCTGGGGAAACAGCACCCTCACCTCGGGAGCCAGACGCCCCGAGATGGTGTCGTTGAGCCTGGCAGTGGCTATGACGGCCCTGAGCGAGTCGATGGTAGCCTGTCCGGCCGCTATCGAGGTCTGGGCCATCTCGTAGATGTCGCGCACCGACGAGCCCTGCATGGCCTCGATGTCGGGTGTATCGCCCTGGATAATGTTGAGGCTCGTCCCGCCAAGACCGTAGAAGCCGAGGCGCGACGACAGCGCGAGATTGAGCGAATCGGCCGGTAACACCTTGCCGATGAGCGTGATGGTCAGAGTGCGCTTGCCGTGGTCGACCGACGCGTCGCTGCTCAGCACCCTTGTGGCCGGAAAGCGGCACTCATGCGCCACAAAACGGTCGGCATTGGCTGTGAAGCGGCTCATGGTGAGCATATTGTAGGTGAGGTAGAGCGACGGCAGCAGCGTGAGCACCGCCACAGAGTAGACGATGCGCCTCACCTTGCGGGCACGGCGCGGATTGTCGGTCTCCACGGGGTGGTAATGCATGAGCTTGACCCCGATGAAGGTGGCCAGGGCTATGTAGATGGAGTTGATGAGAAACAGATAAAACGCTCCGAAGAAATAGTTGGGCTGCCATGTGGCCAGTCCGTAGCCCGCGGTGCATAGCGGAGGCATGAGAGCCGTGGCTATGGCCACGCCCGGGATGACATTGCCCTTTGACTTCGAGCCGATGGCTATTATGCCGGCTCCGCCGCCGAAAAATCCTATCAGCACGTCATATATGGTGGGCGACGTGCGGGCCAGCAGCTCGCTGTGACCCTCGCTCACGGGCGAGATGAGAAAATAGAGCGTCGAGGTGAGCACGCTGAACCCTGTGGCCATCACGAGATTGCGCATGGCCCGCTTGATGAGGTCAAAGTCGCGCACGCCCACACCCAGACCGATGCCGATGATGGGGCCCATGAGCGGCGAGATGAGCATCGCGCCGATGATGACGGCCGTCGAGTTGGTGTTGAGGCCCAGCGAGGCTATGAAGATGGCCAGGACAAGGATGAGGATATTGGTGCCGCGAAAGGTCACACCGTCGCGGATGGTCTGCTCGGCTTCCTCCTGGCTGATGAGATAGTCGGTCAGAGAGAAGTACTGTACGAAATATTGTCGGAGAGCGTTGGCTTTGATCATTTTTCGTAAGAAAGGCTCATTGAACGGAGGCGGCGGGATAACATTACACCGACGAACGCACGAGGCTCTTGATCTCGTCGACCACATTGATGATGTAGTCTCCTATCTTCTCGAGCGAGGCCACTATGTCCATGTAATAGATGCCCGCCTGATATTCATACTTGTGGGCATTGATATTCTCCACATTGCCCGTGCGGAGCTGATTGCGCAGATTATTGATCTCGCGCTCATAGTTGTAAGATGATATTATATCCTTCTCCTGGGCATGCTCGCTGTCGCGCAGAAGCAATATCTGGTTGGTCATGGCGGCCTCCACGGCTATGAACATCGAGTCGATGTTGTGATATATTCCGTCGCTGAAATGCACGTCGCCCTCGCGTTTGCGTATGAGCACCTTGCCTATGCCGAAACAGCAGTCGGCTATGCTCTCGATTTCGCTCACGATGCGAAACATCGCCGCGATCCTGTGCTTGCCCTCGTTGGAGAGGCGGCCCTCCGAGCATCGGTTGAGATAGTCGGCGATCTCTATCTCCATACGGTCGGAAATCTCCTCATATTTTTCCAGACGTGAGAATTGTTTGGTAAACTCGTCCGAGTCGGTCTTGATGTGCACGATGTTCTGCGCCATGCCTATCATGCGCTGCACGCGCTGGGCGTAGACCACGATCTCCTTCTCGGCCTGGGAGATGTTGAGCTCCGACGCGCTGACCATACCGGCCGATATAAACTTGAGCTGAAACTCCTCGCCGTGGGTCGAGGTGACCGGCACAAGCCGCTCGACTATCTTGACATACAGTCCGGTGAGCCATATCATTATGGAGAGGTTGATGAGATTGAACACGGTGTGAAACACCGACAGGCCTATCGACACGCTCTGCTGCATGGCCGCTATCTGAGCCGTCACCGGGTGGCCGGCGGGCAGAGAGTTGTCAAACAGGTGGTCGTAGGTGGCAGGGTCGGTGGCCTCGATATTGTTGACAAATGCCGAGAGGGCCCCCGGGTCGCCCTGGCCCAGCTCCTCGGTGAGCCATTGGGCGAAGTGGCAGAACGGAAAGAAGATGGCCAGCGTCCAGGCCGTGCCCAGAAAGTTAAACAACAGATGGCCCATGGCGGTTCGCTTGGCTGCCACATTTCCGCCCATTGATGCCATGAGTGGCGTGATGGTGGTGCCTATGTTGGAGCCAAGCACCAGCGCGCACGACAGGTCAAAGTCGATCCAACCCTTGCTGCACATGATGAGCGTGATGGCAAACGTGGCCGCGCTCGACTGGATGACCATCGTGAGCATCATGCCCACAAACGTGAATATCAGCACCGAAACGAAGCCCATCGAGGTGTAACGCTCCAGGAATGCAAACATCTCGGGATTGCTCTGGAGGTCGGGGACATAGGTGCTGATGAGGTCAAGACCCATGAAGAGAAACGCGAAGCCTATAAAAAATTCGCCTATCGACTTGTTGCGGCTCGACTTGGCAAACAGCAACGGTATCGACAGGCCTATGACCGGCAATACAAACGCCGAAATATTGACTTTAAATCCAAACAGGGCTATCACCCATGCCGTGAACGTGGTGCCCACGTTGGCTCCCATGATTACAGCCATCGACTGGCCCAGCGACATCAGACCCGCGTTGACAAAACTCACCACCATCACTGTCGAGGCCGATGAACTCTGTATAAGGGCCGTGATGAGGATGCCTGTGAGCATGCCTGTGAAGCGGTTGCGGGTCATGGCTGAGAGAATGTTGCGCAGACGGTCGCCCGCGGCTTTCTGCAAGCCTTCGCTCATCACTTTCATTCCATAGAGAAACAAGGCCACTGAGCCAAACAGACATAGCAGGTCTAAAAAACTGTAACTCATGATGTTTTAAGTTGTCATTGTGATAGTTGGCATGGAGACGCGCCGGAGAGCACGTACTTCACCGATGCAAAGATATAACATTTTTTTACTTTTTCAAACAACTCAGTGGGCGGAATTATGATTAATTTTGCAGTAAAGTTTTACGATACGACGACTCGCAGAGGCGGGGCGGGTATGAAAAAAGACGTTTTTTCGTTTTTTAGTTTCTTTCGATCATTCAGAACTTCGCACATTCTAAATAGTCATCAGGAAGAAGCGATCGGGATTGCGTCCACCGAAGAACATGACAAACTGTAGTCTGTTGCCCTCGCGGCGGCAGGCCGTTTGCGCATATATGTCTTCGCGTGGGTTGCTGCGATTGTTGTAATCCAATAGATGACAGGTAGTGCGAAGACCTTGAGTGATGTAGGATGTCAACGAAGATGCATCCCACGTTTTTGTTTCATAACCGGGTCTTTGCATATACTTGTCATTAAGAGTCTCTGTCGTAACACTACCTTTTTCTTTAAAATTATTACTCCGGCCATAGGGATGACGGCCCACACCTTAATATAATATATGTCATATGGAACCGATAGGCACCATGATTAAGGAAGAGCTGGAGCGTCAGGAGCGCACGGTGTCGTGGCTCGCTCGAAAACTCAACTGTGACCGCTCAAACATCTACCGGCTATTTCAGAAACACTCCATCGACACGGCACTGCTACAACGCCTGTCAGTCATACTCGGGCGGGATTTCTTCTCCGACCTAAGCAATAATCTTTCAGTCAGAAAGGGTAGAAATGAGGCATAATTCGTTGCGTATGCGAATTATGCCTCATTTCTGTGTCAATCCCGCTACGTCATGGCCCGCGCAGTGAATTTTCTTTGCTATAACTTTGTAGAGCATTTCGCGCCCTGTCTCCGCGGTTCAACCTCCGCGGCTATGAAAATACCTATAAACAGTTGTGCAATAAGGCTATATAATAGGGCGGCTATGACAGCGAAATAAATCTTTAACCAAAGTTATAACTTAATCAATTAACGTATGAACAAAAAATTCATCAACGGGTTTCTGCTCGCCTCCCTTGTAGTAGGGTCGGGTGGTATACTCTCTTCTTGCAAGGACTACGATGATGACATCGACCAGCTCAGACAAGAGGTGGCGGTCAACAAGTCGGCTATTGAGGACATCAATAGCAAGATAGCAGCCGGTGCTATCCTTGAAAGCGTGGAACCTAATGCCACAAACACAGGTATTATTGTGACCGTAACTAAGAACGGCTCCAAGCAGACCTTCGAAATCAAGAACGGTGTGAACGGTACCGACGCTGACGTCTGGACTATCGAAAAGAACGCTAATGGCGAATGGATGTGGGCCAAGAACGGTGTCCTCACCAATTATCCCGCCCAGGGTCCCAAGGGTGATCAGGGTGAACAAGGTGTTCCCGGCCAGGATGGCAAGCCCGGTGCTGACGGTGCTCCTGGTGCTCCTGGTGCTCCTGGTGCTGATGGCAAACCCGGTGCTGACGGTAAGCCCGGCCAGGATGGTGCTCCAGGCAACTACTGGGCTCCCAATGCTGACGGTACAGAGCTCGTTGAGCACGTATGGAACGCTGAGACCAAGAAGTATGAGGCTACAGCCAATACTGTCAAGATCGCTATCACATATCCCGGCATCACCGCTGTTGTTGACAACGGATATGTATATCTTAACGGCGTAGAGATCAAGAAGGATGCCGACGGCAACCCCATCTATGGCAAGGTAGCCATCTCTCGCAGCGGTCTTCTCACAGGCCTCGGCTTTATCCCCGCTCTCTATCTCGACGGTGTTGAGGGTACTCGTTTCGCTTATGTAAATGAAAACTATCTTTCACCTGTCGCCAGCGGCAAGAGCGGTAATGTGACCATCAACGGTGCATCGGTTGCTTATGAGATTCCCGCTGCTTCTAAGTGGGCTTTCAATACAAACGCCAAATCGCCTTATCAGCTCAGCGAGAATGCAGAGGCTAACTTCAATCTCAATCCCGATAACGCCAATATCGAGGGCGTGAAGTTCAACTTCCTCCCCATCGCAAACATCGAGACTGTATCAGCTTCTCGCGCTGCTGCTCCCGAGCTCGTAATCAAGAGCACTGAGGGCAAGGATGGCAAACTCGTTGTTACATACAACGTGAACAATCCCGCCTCAATGGCTTATACCGAAAATGGCAAGAACACTCTGCCTGTTACCGCTCTTAACGCTACACTCAAAGAAAATGCTGATGCCAATGCAGCCGGCGTAACCGGTGTGGTTACTTCCGACTACTTCAGCCTCGTAATGTCGCGCGTTAGATTCTCGGCTCTCAGCTTTACCGGTACTGCCGATCTCCACCTCGCTGCAACAGGTGCTGACGCTATCGAGCAGAAGGGTGGCAAGGTTGTCAAGCTCGCTTATACTCAGGCTGAGAAGTATGACCTCTCCAAGAATATCCGCATCTGCTATCAGCAGGCTGATTTCGGCAAGAACCTCGGCACCGCTGCCGAGAAGCAGATGTCTCTCAAAGAGGCTGCCGACAAGTGGGGTCTGACTGTAACTTACTCAATGATGAACTATACCATTGGTGATTCTAAGACAAATGATTCACAGTATGCTTCAATCGATGCTAACGGTGTAGTTGATCTCAAGTATCTCAATGCAAATAACCAGTGGGTATCTTGCAGCGGCGCAGATGACAATAAGGGCTCTCGCTCAGCAATCGGTCGTCACCCTGTTGTAATGGTTAACCTTTGCAACGGCACCAACGTTGTCCTCACCGGTTACGTTATGTTTGAGATCACCGATGTTGCTCCTGCAATCTCCAACACCGGCATCGTTCTCGCTACCGGCGAACCCATGCCTTACCTCTGCACTTCGACCAACAAGGTTGTGAGCACTTGGGCTACTACCACAAGCCAGGTTCTCTCAGTTCTCGGTAAGAGCGAAGAGCAGTTCAAGAGCGACTACGCCCTCGAAATCGGCACAACCTATGTTAAGGCTGCCAACTGGACAGAGAAGGAACAGTCATTCACCAAGGTTGCCAATAACAAGTATGGTATCCTCAACTATAACCCCGACTCACAGGCCGGTCCTACCAATGGCTTCCTCACATGGAACTACTCATTGGCTGCAGCTACCGAGATAGCCAAGCTCACCGCTGCTGACAAGCCCTCTACTGTTGAGCTCTTCGTTAAGTTTGTTAATACCAAGAACTCTGACGATTGCCTCTACCTCGGTGTATCGATCACCATCCTCCCCGCTCCCTCGATCACTTACGGAACCCTCAACCCCAACCTCCTCGTTCCGGGTACCAATGACCAGGTGAGCATGTGTACTCTCGCCAAGAACAACACCCAGGGTAAGGACGTAACTTACTTCCAGTCACTTCTTGAGAGCTACTACACCAACAAGACTATCGTTCCCAGCTACATAGCTCCCACCGGTGACAAGTATCCCGCACTTTCTTCGATGACTCTTCCCCGCGAGTACTCGTTCACAACAGCTCAGCAGCCCGGTCTTGCTATCAGCGCAGACGGCAGCAAGCTCCTCAAGGGCACACAGCACGTAGCTTCTATCGACAAGACTACCGGTAACGTAGTGTTCGAGCACACACCCGCTTCTCTTGAGCTCCTCAACAGCGCGAACGGTGTATATGCCAACGTACAGGTGCTTTCTCAGTACTGCAACGAGGCTGCCACAGTTGCTTCACCCGCTCACCTCGACTTCGTTGAGCAGACCAACAACGTGGTACGCATCAACTTCCGCAAGCCTGTGACTGTAGTAGGTGTAAACAACTATGAGGTTAAGCCCGACGGTATCAATCCTAAGAAAGAAGCTCTCGGTAACTTCTTCTCTATGACTGACTACTTCGGCAACGCCCTCTTCAACAATACCGCTGCAGGTTACGCTGACAACCAGGGTCTCTTCGGTTACTATCAGATCGAGTCTATCAAGGTTGATCTCACCGGCCTCTCTAACAATGGTGTTACATTCTCTGTTGAGGGTGCTACAAGCTCTAACAAGGAGGTTTACACTATCGAGAATGCAGCAGGTGACCTGACCGCTGACGTCCTCAATGATGTTAAGGTTGTATGTGACTACACCAGCGAGGTGCTCGAGCAGACCGTAACAGTTAAGATTCCTGTAACTGTAACTTACTACTGGGGTACTCAGAAAGTTGAGGCTACTGTAACAGTTAAGCCCAACCGCAACAACTAACTTTTAAATAGTGATTAATGGCAGAAGAGCACTGGCCTGAGTGCCGGTGCTCTTTTGTAAATCATTCGGCGTAAGACGATGAAGAAACTATTCATGATAATCTCCTGTTCGCTCATGCTGTGGGCTTGCGGAAACAATAGCGGTCAGAAAGAGACCGCCGTGCGCACCGTGGCCGACATAGAACAGGAATTTGCATCGACCCTCTCGGCCTCCGACACCACACGTGTGCTCGCACTCGCGACCGAGTTTCTTGACAGCATCAAGGCCGGCAACGTGCAGTGGGCCGTCGAGACACTCTGCGAGCTTGACTCTACGGGTCGGGTGATGCCTCTGGGCGAGGATTCACGCAAGCGCGTGGCGCGTCGCTTTGAGATGTTTCCCGTGGTGAGCTATGAGCTTGACTATTATAGTTTCTCCATGCCGACGCTCAACGACTTGAAATATCGCACATATTTCGAGGAGCGTCAGGAAGGGGAGACGGGAGGTCCGTCAATGGCCGTGATGTTTAACCCCGTAAAGGATTCGGGCCAATGGTATCTGTGTCTCAAAGAGGCATCGCAGCCCGCTAAGGATGCGGCCAACGCGCTCAATCCTGACCTGATTATTGAAGGAAAATAGATTGACCACACATAATTATTCAATAAGTCGTGAGTCCGCATGGCGTTGTGAAACGCTATGCGGACATTTTTTTATACCACTGTTTATGGGGGGACAAATTATGAGGGGATACAAATTATGAGGGGGATACAAAAGTTTCTATACTAAATTCCTTTACCCCATCTTTTAATGCTACATTTACAGCGTTTACAATTTCACTTCGTCCGCCATAATTCATACATAAGTTTAATGTC
>ERZ778512.1485-NODE-1485-length-15117-cov-3.445691_pt1 | contig 15117 bp, 7 predicted proteins | sample MGYA00510346_ERZ778512 | MGnify/ENA primary metagenome ERZ778512 (study PRJEB29527, sample SAMN07138962) | mouse gut metagenome | material: feces | host: mouse | place: China:Nanjing | collected 2016-01-25 ...
GATGCCATCCCGATTGATGCCAGAAACATGGAAGCTCCCAAGAACATCGCTCTCGATACATAAAAGCATTTTAAATCTTTTGTCATAATAACACCAGATTGAATTAATAGATTGATGATAATTTATGTTTCTCTAAATAGTCACTTTGTGTTTTTCGTATCGTGTTTTTCACAAAAGTGTGTCTCGATCTGAGTTCTTCAAGAACTATGATCAGAACGCTGCAAATTTAGATGTTAATAATGTGCATGGATGTATAATTTTATCCATTTGATATGCACTAATCTTCCAGCGGTGAGTTTTTAGCAATACGTTAAATATTTATGTATTAATACATTATTGCATCCATATTTTATATAACATATAAATTTGGTTTAATAAGTAATATATTTATTTAGAATTCATGTTTGAATATCTGACGGCCCTACATCGAAGTATAAAAACGACAGCATTGAGGCTAATGCTTGTAATTTGACAGATATGGATCATAAATGGACGACAAAGCACCATAGTTCTTGAAGAACTCAGATCGAGACACACTTTTGTGAAAAACACGATAGAAAAAACACAAAGTGACTACTTAGAGAAACGAGAATTATTATCAATTTATCAATCAATCTGGTGTTATTATGACAAAAGATTTTAAACGCTTTTATGTATCGAGAGCGATGTTCTTGGGAGCTTCCATGTTTCTGGCAACAATCGGGATAGCCTCTGCTAATCCTTCAACCGATGCATCAGGTTCTACAGAACCTAACCCTGTTGTCGCTTCGCCACAACAGGCCAAATACACTATCAAGGGTGTGGTAGAAGATCAGTTTGGTCCGATTGCCGGGGCAAACGTTGTGGAAAAAGGAACTACTAACGGTACGATTACCGACATGGACGGTAATTTCAGTTTAGAAGTTTCTCCTAATTCAATTTTGGTCGTTTCATTTATCGGATATAAGGAGCAACAAATTCCGGTAAACAACCAAAAATCATTCACTATCAAAATTATTGAGGATTCCCAAGCATTGGAAGAAGTCGTAGTCGTAGGTTATGGTACGCAGAAAAAAGTCAACTTGTCTGGTTCCGTTACTTCCGTCAATGTCAGTGAGATGGCAGAAAGCCGTCCGTTGACAAACATTTCAACAGCTTTGGCCGGTACTGCTCCCGGTGTGCAAATCACGTCCAGCAACAATATCCCGTCCAACAATGGAGATGCGGATATTAAAGTGCGTGGTCAGGGTACTTTGAACAACTCTTCCCCTCTGGTCATTATCGACGGTGTGGAAGGCAGTCTGAATAGCGTCAGCCCGCAGGATGTCGAAACGGTCAGTGTCTTGAAGGATGCGGCTTCATCTGCGATCTATGGTTCCCGTGCAGCCAACGGTGTTATCTTGATTACGACCAAATCCGGCAAATCCGGTAAAATGAAGTTGGATTATACCGGCTATGTGTCTTTCCAAACGTTGGATAAGCCTTATGATGTGGTTTCCGATTATGCAAGCTATATGGAGTACCTGAATGAAGGTATGACAAACAGTAACAAGCCGGCGCCTTTCTCTCAGAATGTGATCAATCTCTGGCGTGAAAAATCGAAAGATCCGAACGGATTGAACGAATATGGCATGCCGAACTATCTGGCTTACCCGAACAATGACATTTTTGATGTCTATGAAACCGGTGTTTCCCATCAACATAATCTGTCTGCATCCGGCGGTTCGGAAAAGATCACCTATTATACTTCTTTCAATTATCTGAACAACCCGGGTATCCTTGAAAATTGTGGCTATGAACGCTTCAGCCTTCGTGCGAATATTGATTCTCAAATTAAAGATTGGTTGAAACTGGGCGTTAATCTAAGCGGATACACAGCAAACACGACACCTGTCAGCGAAAATATCAAAGATATCTATACATACGGATTGACCGGTGGAAATCCGGGTATTGCATATTTGGATGATCAAAACAGATTAGGTATCAATGCAAATGCGGAAGATGATCCTCAAAATGCAACGAACAATCCTTATAATCGTCTGAGAAACACGACTGGTAATGTCCAGACAAATACATTGAAGACTCGTTTGTATGCGATTCTGACACCCTTGAAAGGTTTAACGATTCAAGGTTCTTATACTTATGATTATTTTGATAAGTTTAAAGAGAGCAAACCGAATTTTGTCCCGATGTACAACTTCCAGACGAACACTTTATATACGGATGGAGTCGGTCAAACCAGCATTTATAATTATAATGAAAAGACTTTCAGAAACTTTATGGATGCGACTGTTCGGTATGAACGGAACTTCTTTGATGATCGTTTGAGCACGAACTTGATGGTCGGAGCCAGTCAGGAACAGTATAAACGCCAATATTTCAGCGCGACACGTAAAGATCTTATCGATTCTTCGCTGGGCGTGATCGGTGGTGCAATCGGCGAATCTTCTTCAACCGGTAATATTACAGAATGGGCTATGCGCTCTTATTTCGGGCGTCTGAATTTAGGATGGGACGACAAATACCTGTTTGAAGCAAACTTACGTGCAGATGGTTCTTCGCGTTTTCTGGCTGATAACCGGTGGGGATATTTCCCGTCTTTTTCAGCAGCATGGCGTATCTCTGAAGAAGAATTCATGAAAAATATCGGTTGGCTGGATAACTTGAAGATCCGTGCTTCATACGGTTCGCTGGGAAACAACACGTTAGGTTCCAACCGCGATAACGATGGCAACTATACTTCACAATCTTTGTATGCACAAACGAACTATGTCCTGGCTCGTGCCGTGGCAATGGGATTGTCGCAGACTGCTATCGCGAATGCAGCTTTGACATGGGAAACTACTTATATCACAAACGTCGGTCTTGACTATAACGTTTTAGGAAACCGCCTGTCCGGAAGCATCGAATTCTTTAACAAGAAGACGGATGGAATCCTGATCGACCTTCCTGCCCCGATGGTACATGGCAATGCAACTATCCCCAAGCAAAACGCAGCGCAAGTAACCAATAAAGGCCTTGAATTCTCTGCAAACTGGAGTGACAGAGCCGGCAAAGATTTCTCTTATAACGTCGGGTTCAACTTTACTTATATCAAAAATAATGTGGATAAGTTCAAAGGCGACGATCCTTCTTATGACGGCGCGAGAATGTTGAAGGAAGGCCTGCCTATCTGGTCGTTGTATGTTCGCGAAATAGATCGTATCGTTCAGACAGATGAAGACTTGGCTTTGGTACAGTCCATGCTGGATAATCCGGATGTGAAAGGTAAAGTCGTATTCCCATATGGAACTCCGCAAAAGGGTGATATCCTTTACAAGGATTTGAATGGTGACGGTTTGGTAAATGATGACGACCGCGTTGTTGTCGGTAACGGTAAAAACCCGACATTCACATATGGCATGAACTTGGGATTCAATTGGAAAGGCATCGATTTCTCTGCTCTGCTCCAAGGACAAGCAGGTATAAAAGATGTATATCTGAGTGCTCTGTATAAATCAACAGTCCGTCAGGGCTATCAGTTGAACGCCGATATTATCGAAGGACGTTGGTATGAAGGCCGCACGGATGCGAAATATCCTCGTCTGTTGGACTATAGTGACACGCGTAATGAGCAATATTCCGATTTTTGGGTGGCAAGCAAAGCTTATCTGAAAATACGAAATATCACGTTGGGATATACATTGCCTTCGGCATGGACAAAAGCCGCCTATATGGACAGAGTCAGAATCTACGGTAGTTTGGAAAACTTCTTTACATTCACAAAATGGAAAGGGTATGATCCGGAAATAGATGGTATTACATATCCGACCATGCGTCAGGCTGTCATCGGTGTCAATGTAACATTCTAATCACGTTTGTTGAATTTATAAACAGAATTATAAGATGAAAAAATATATTATGCCTTTTTTAGCAGCACTCTTGGCATTGACAAGCTGCTACGATTTAGACAGGGCTCCTTACGATCAGTTGAGTTCTTCAACCTTCTGGCAGACAGAGGATCAATGCAAGTCCGGTTTGATGGGGGTTTATGCGTCCCTGAAAAATACCGACTTGTATGGCAAGATGTTCATGATCGACGTAAATTCCGATGTTGCTGTTGGTTATGACCAGTATGAAGCCCTTCAATTGGGTACTTGCACGCCACGTACCGGCTTTCTGAATGGGAAATGGCAAAACGGTTACAATGCCGTCCAACGTGCCAATCTGGCGATCCGTAGTATTGGTGAAGCACCTATTGCCGAAGACGCAAAAAATAAAATGTTGGGAGAAGCCCGTTTCTTACGCGCGTTGATCTACTTCCATCTGATGGATTATTTCGGAGGGCTCCCTTTGTATGACGAGACAACGAATCTGGAGCAGGATTTCAACAACTTGATGAAACCCAGAAGTTCAGCAGAAGAAACACGGGCGTTCATTATCAGTGATCTGGAAAAGGCCCTGAATTCAGGGTTGCCTGACAGATGGGATGATGCCAACTATGGACGTGTGACATTGACTGCTGTCCAGGCTTTGCTCGGTAAGGTGTATCTTTATAATAAGAACTACGAAAAGGCTATTGAAAATCTTGAAAAGTCAACAAACGGACATGAACTGTACAGCAATTTTGCAGATCTGTTCAACCTGACCGGCCATACAAGTTCCGAAATGATTTTCTCCATTATCAATCTGGGAGGTACAGGTAATGACTACGGTATGCCATTGTGTTTCTATGCCGGTACTCGCAATTCTTACGGCAGTTGCTGGAATAATACATTACCATCTGTCAATCTGGTGGATATGTATGAGTATAAAGATGGACGTCCGTTCGATTGGGACGAATTGTTCCCGGGTTATACGACAGACAACCAGGTCCGCGAACGAGTATTCAGGTGTACGGTCGATGATGCCGGTATTGAAATTCTGGACAGACCGGCCGAAGCGGATAAAATACTGGAGATGTGGGACCAGCGCGACCCGCGTTTGATGGCTACGGTTATTGCTCCTTATACTACTTATCTGGGCTGGAATCGTAATGAAGAACGCCTAATGACATTCATTTTCGCAAAGAACCAGAAAGGCGATGTTGTGGCGGTAAATGAAAATAATGGTTTCATGCGTAATAACAGAGGGGGATGGGAAACCTATTTCTGGAGAAAATTTGTTCCCGAAGGTGACTGGAACGGAGCTATTACGAATCGTGAACATACGCCTGTCAACTTCCCGATCATCCGCTTGGCGGACGTTTATCTGCTGTTGGCCGAATGTTACAATGAGATAGGGAATCAACCGAAAGCGGTCGAATATATCAATAAAGTCCGTGCCCGTGCCGGTATCGCTTTATTGAATAGCGGTCCTTCTTATCTGGCTGCAAATAGCAAAGACGAAGTGTTCCAGCGTATTTTCCGTGAAAGAGCTTATGAACTGGCAGGTGAAGGTATTCGTGACAGCGATTTGCGCCGTTGGAAATTATCCCACACCTTATTGAACCGTGAAGAATACGGTATCACCGGCAAACGTCTATTGACTCGTGTATTCCGTGAGAATCGCGATTATCTGTGGCCGATTCCTGCTACTGAAATCGAAATAAATGGATCTTTAGAACAAAATCCGAACTGGTAATAGTTTTTTAAGGCCCTTAGAAGTTACTTTTGTGAAGGGTTCGGCCCTTCCGAAAGTAACTTCGTTTTTTATACCGAATCCAATATCCTTGCCATCCCTTACGGGAAGGAATAAAAAAGGGAGATGATTTTTGACACCTCCCTTAAATATTATTTCACCGTCCAGACCACCTTGTCATTCACAGGATTTTTCTTTTGGGTGGAACGAGCCTCTATCGTATTCTCCCCATCCTGCAAAACGACCCCTTTCCACTCGAATGTCGCATATTCGTCCGGTTTTTGCCGACCGATGCTTTTTCCGTTTACAAACAATTCGACTTCCGGCTGATTGGAGAAGATCATGATGTCCGTTACTGCCAATGAACGATCGCGATGACGACGATTCGTAATATAGACGAACGGTTCCTCGGTATTCCAGTTTGCCTTATAGAAATAGAAAGCATCTTTCTTCACCTTGCGGTCGAAAGTAACCAGGCCTTTGTCGTTGATACCGGGGCGATCGCCTTCCACACAGTGGGCCGCACCGAAATCAAACAGGTTCCAAATGAAAGAGCCCCAGACAAACGGACGTTCCGCCAAAGCTTTCCAGTTACCGATATGATAATAGGTCTGATAATTCTCCGGATGCCACCAGCCGGAAGCGACTCCCCGCTTCACGGAATCCTGCTGATGGTAGATACTCGCCCCTGCGCCATACTCGCTGATGGCGATCTTATATTCCGGATGCGCCTTGTGGTTGGCATCCAGCCATTTTCCCATATCGGACGGAGAACCGCCATACCAGCCGAAATACTGGTTCCAGGCAATCACATCGGTCACCTTATTTATACCATCGTCGTAAGAAAGGAAGCTGGCCGATGTCGTCAACCGGGTCGAATCCTCCTTATGGGCCAGGTCGTTCAGCTCCTCGATATATTCGGTCGGATTGTCTCCGATGGTCTTCAACTCATTGAACAACCCCCAGAAACAGATCGACGGATGGTTATAATGCTGGCGGATCAATTCTTTCAACTGTTCTTTTCCGTTCTCGCGGAAAGAAGGCTGGTTGATATAACCCCGGTCCTGGTATCCGCCCGGCCCGATCTGCGGGATCTCAGCCCAGGTGACAATACCGTATTTATCCATCAGGTCATAAAAGTAGGTTGCCTGCGGATAGTGGGCCAAACGAACGGCATTCGCTCCCATCTCGGCCATAATGGCGGCATCCTCATCGTGGTGCATCTTGTAAAGCGCATTTCCCCTTTCCGCCCGATCCTGGTGGCGGCATACCCCTTTCAGTTTCAGATGTTCGCCGTTCAGGAAGAAGCCTTCCTCGGCATCCACATGATAAAAACGCAAACCCAACGGTTGGACAATCCGGTCGATTATCCGGCCTTTGGAGGAAAGAGATACTTCAGCCTTATACATGAACGGATCTTTACGGCCATTCCACAAATGAGGATTCCGGATAGTCAGGTCCATTCCCGTCGTAACCCAGTCATTAGCCTCCACGGTCACCTTTATATCCTGCTGTTGGACGAGCTTATCGCCATCCCAGATCTTCACATCCACCTTTACAGGCTGAGCTGCCGCGCTTGCGTTAGAGACCAGAACCTTTGCTCTTACGTCAGCCTGTTCTTTCGTCACCTTATTCTGAATCAGATAGACACCGGGAGAAGCATAATCGGTCAAAGAAATATTAACCGGATCTGTGATAATCAGATTTACATCCCGGTAAATGCCTCCGTAAAAGTTAAAATCGCCGACTAACGGCATAACATCTTGTTGCAAGGCATTGTTTACTTTTACCAATATCCGGTTGTCAGCATTATATTTCACTTTACCGGTAATCTCAAATACAAACGCGCCATATCCCCCGCGATGCTCGCCAAGATGTACATCGTTGATGAAAACATTGGCAACCGTATTCACTCCTTCAAAACGCAGAAAGAGCCGCTTGCCTTTCCATTCGGGCCTTACGAACAGCTTTTTGGTATAATTACCCATCCCGCGATAATAATCCTGTTTACCCGAAAGGGCATCGCCACTGTTCCAGGTATGGGGCAGGTTCACCCGTTCTTCACTTTTAAACTGTACCTGATGGGAAAAGCGGAACATCCAGTTTTCGTTCAACAGGATTTCCTTACGTTCCGCAAAGACTGAAGTGCTGATAAAAAGGAGTATCAGACTAAAGATTGTGTGTCTCATGTTTACAATATTCTTAAATTATGCCTCAAAAGTAAGTGATTGGCGGCATAGAGACAGGCACAATTTGTCTATTAGGATGGATAGATTTGTCCGAGGGCGTAAATTTAAGGGGGAATTTATGAATTCCGATTTATGATTTACGGATCTCTAATAAATCATAAATCAGAATTCACAATTCAGAATTTTCTACATTGCTTGTTCGCCACCGCCGGAATTGCCTTCCCCGCCGCTTTTGGAATCATCGTTGCTGATACCGCGACGGACTTTCTTGATCTGGCCTTTCATCGTTCCGAAACGATAAGACACACTCAGGCGGAACTCACGCGCGCTGCGCCAACTGGTCGAAACGTCCCGGAAACCGTCTCCCGTAGTGGTCGTTTCCATCTTCATCGTCTTCCAGAAAGGATTTTGAGCGCCTAAAGAAACGGACAGTTTCTTTTTCAGGAAATCCTTGCTGACATTGATACCGGCATGATAAAACGGCGACATCTTGCCCTGCAACTGTACCCAAGGGCTGAAATAACCGCCATGCAAGTTGATGCGGAAATCTTTCGGAAGCGTAAACTGCGAACCGGCAAACACACGGCCGCTCCATCCTTTGTTGCTCATGCCCAAGTCGGAAGCCTTCATGTCCGTATAATCGGCTCCCCCGTTCATATAAATACGGAACCAGGCGGTCGGCGACCAGTTCCCATAGATGAACATACCGACTTGCTGCTTCTTGCCGATATTGCCATAGGTGTTCCACAATGCTCCATTATATTGTGCACGTATAGGGTCTATCTTCGGATCAAAATCCGCTGTAAATGTATAACGCTCGATCGCATTGTTCACAAACGAATAGCTCAAGCTGGCATTGATGCTGAACTTCTGTGTGAACTTGCTGAAATTCAAATTCACGTTGTTACTCTTTTCAGAGTCCAGATTCGGGTTACCCTGAGAAATGTTCTGCGGGTTCACGTCGTTGATATACGGGTTCAGGAACCAGATACCCGGACGCCGGATACGCATATTATATCCCAAGCGGATCTGTGAAGACATATCCATCTGGTATGTCAGCGTGGCATTCGGCACGACATCGAAGTAGTTCGTGCTGAAATCCATGTCCGGGTCCTTGGCGAACTTGGCGTTCAGGCTTGTCCCTTCGGCACGGACACCCGCTTTGATACCAAACTTGTTCAGGCGTATCAAATAGCCTAAATAAGCGGAATAAATATGTTGCGTATGCCGGAACTGGCTGTTCACCCTCGACCGGTCTTCCCATACGTTCGTCGAATCGTTGTAAACTTGCTCCAACGTATTACTCTTATTCTGCCGGTTGATGTATTTCACGCCGGCTTCAAGCGTCTGTTTTTCAAACAAAGGCGTCGTATAGTCGACCTGGCCCGTATGTTCTATGGTAGAAGCATCGTTGATGTTCCACTTCGGATATTCGCCGGACAAATAATAATTGCCCTCCTGCACTTCCACTTCCGTACGCCCTTCATTGTCGTTAGGCGACTGGCTGAAGCGGTAAGAGAGTGTCAACAATTCGTCCTTCTTGCTGGTCGAATGCTGGAAATCGACATTCACGTCCGTAGAACCGAAAGTACCCTCGGAAAGACTGTTGCGGTGGAACCTGTAGACGGGGTCATACGCTCTCAGCCCGTTTCCTTCCGGACCTGCCAGCGGTGACAGGACGGCATCCAGTTCGGAAAGACTCTTGTTCTTGCCCCTGAACAGGTTCACGCCCACGCTCAACAGGTTCAACGTGTCGATTTCGTAACTTCCTTCCAAATAACCGTATTGGAACGGTCCTTTGTTCTTGCTGCGTCCCTTTTCCGTCAGTTGCGTCGGGTTCCCTTCAGCCAGCATGTCCGCATCGGTGAAACGTTCGCTATGGGAATCATTCCAGGGCGAATTATGATAATTATACCCGTAATTGGCCGTAACGCCGAATTTCCCCGCTTTCATCGAGACATAGCCGCCTGCGCCGTAACTGCCCAAAGTGCTCGCATCGGCACGGACCGTACCCGTATATCCCTGCAAGGCATTCTTGGTCGTGATGATATTGATGATCCCGCCGACACCTTCCGCATCGTATTTAGATCCCGGATCGGTAATGACTTCGATATTCTTGATCGAGCTTGCCGGCATACTTTTCAACACGTCCGAAGCGTTGCTGCCGCTCAATAGGTTCGAGGGTTTGCCATTCATGTAGATCTTGTAATTGGAAGAGCCTTTCAACTGGATCTTGTCTTCGCCGTCGACCGTCACCATCGGGACTTTACGGAACATTTCCAACGCATTGCTGGTCTTCGTCTCCGGATCATCTTCCAGGTTATAGGTCAGCTTGTCCACTTCCACCTTGACCAGCGGCTTTTGCGCCACGACGGTCACTTCCTTCAATTGCTGGGTGTCGTCATTGAGAAACAATTTGCCGAAATCCAACACTTTTTTTCCTTCAGACAAGGTAAACACCTTCTTGGCGGGGATCTTTCCCAGAGATTCCATTGTCATCACATACTTACCCGGCTTGTTCATCGTCGCCGTGAACTTGCCGTCATCATCACAAGCCAACAATTTTACAGGATTCTGTGGCGCGGAAGCCAAAGCGATCCTTAATGTGGCATAAGGTACAGACTCATTGGATAAAGAGTCGACTACTTGGCCCTTAATCGTAAAAGCGGCTGATCCACCTCCGGTTTGCGCAAACACTGACGCAGACACAAATAGTATCAGCATTAAGTAGAGTAGCTCTTCTTTCATTAATTTTGAGAATTTAGATATTATCGATTATACATTCACATAAAAACAACTGCAAATGTAACTTTATCTACGAAGCATTCGTATTTTTTACGATTTAAAGAATTGTAAAAGTTGTATTTTAGTATTCTATTTCTGCATAATTCACCTGTTTTTATAGAGACCAATCATAAAAAGGATAAGTTTATGAGAAAATTATCATTCATTTTTGCATCGTCATTATTCGTCGTTACCATGCATGCACAAGAACCCTATTGGTTACGCATGCTAAAGCATAGCTTTACAGCTCGCCAAACAGTTCGGTTGGCCTCCGACCCTGGCAAACGATATATCTGCCTGCCTTCTGCGTTGTCGACAATTAAGATTATACAGAGTTGATAATAGAATGAGAGGATTGTGACCTTAGTACTAAGGGAACTATGGTTGTTTATCTGACAAAAATAAGTAAAATTCTTTTTCACGGCCGGTAATTTGAGGGGACAAATATAAAAAACGTCATTTTTTTCTGCAAACAACTATTCAACGGGTGAAAACAGACACCATTACCCTCCTAATCTCCCCCACAAAATCCATAGTTCCCTTAGGACTAAAATCCATTCAAACGGCACATCATGGACGAGAAAACGGACATAAAACGATTCAACAATATTTTCGTCACCCACCGGGACCGATACATCCGGTTCGCCTATTCTTACACATATAATCAAGAAGCAGCAGAAGACCTGGTGACCGAAAGCCTGATGTATTACTGGGAGAACCGGCATCGGTTAGAAGAAGTCAAAGACATTCCTTTATATATATTAATCACCCTAAAAAACAAATGCCTGGATTACCTTCAACGTGAACGTACCTGGAATCATATCGCCGAAAATTTGCTCTCCGACAAAGAGTGGGAACTGCAAATGCGTATCTCCAGCCTGGAAGCATGCGAGCCGGAGACATTGTTCAGCAATGAAGTGCAGGAGCTTGTCAACCAGGCCTTGGCAAAACTGCCGGAAAAGTCCAGGCATATCTTTATCATGAGCCGGTACGAAGGGAAAAAATACCAAACGATTGCATCGGAAACAAACCTATCAGTCAAGAGCGTGGAGTTCCATATCAGCAAAGCCCTGGATCTACTACGCAAGGAGTTAAAAGACTACCTTCCTTGCCTGCTATTCGTGCTGGACTTCTTTTATGCTCCCTGAATATTTTCACGGTAACCAAACAGTGAAAACAAACCCTCCTGCTAATCAATAAAAATATTTCATTCCCCCTTTAGGGTATTTCCCTTCCCGTTCGCCCTTATTAATAGAAACAGGAAAAAATGGAACAAGAGCTACTACATAAAATGTTCAAAGGAGAGGCCACGGATAACGAACTGGCTCAGATCCGACAATGGGTAAATGCCGGCAAGGCGAACAGAGAAACGTTCTATCATGAACGTGCCCTGTTCGACGCACTCCAATTAAATACTTTTCAAAAAGAAAATCATGCCCGCAAACAGTCCGTATCACTCCGGAAACGGATCGGAAGTGCCGCCGCTGCCGTCATTGTCCTGTTCATACTATATAACATCCAGGTATTCACCGATAAGAACATCCAAGCGGAAACGGCCCTCAACACCATAAAAGTCCCTGCCGGACAGCGGGTTGAAGTAACGCTGTCGGACGGAACCCATGTCTGGCTGAACGCCCGGTCGGAATTTTCTTATCCGGTTTCGTTCAACGGAGACAAACGGGAAGTTCTCTTAAAGGGAGAAGCCTTTTTCGAAGTGGCCAAGAATAGAGATAAAAAGTTTATTGTCAACACCGGACGCTGCGAGGTAGAAGTCTTGGGGACACAATTCAACATAGAAGCCTACAATGAAAATGAATTTTCGACAGCCCTCATACAAGGCAGCGTAAAAGTCACCGACAAGTCACAACCAAACGAATCAGTTGTGTTAGAACCCAATAATAGCGTCAGCCTCAACAACGGGAAGCTGACGGTCACTCCCATCACCGACTTCAATCCATACAGTTGGAAAGAGGGGCTTATCACTTTCAAGGATATCCATTTCAAGGATTTGATGAAGAAACTTGAGAAAAATTTCGGTATCCGGATAATGATCGACAATCACACGCTCGACAATTATGCGTGCAGCGGGAAGTTCCGTATATCCGATGGGATTGAACAGGTGCTAAGAGCTTTGCAACAAGATGCCCATTTCACCTTCGAACGGGAGAGCGGAACCGTAATTCGTATTCAATAAACAATTAAACGGATAGCCTATGGACAGGAGATAATCGAAAGGAAGGACAAACCATGTCCGATATAAAAATGAAGTTTCAATCTAATATCATTTATTTAACTATCACAGAAAGATGGATAAAAGAAAAGTTTGTGTATCACGTATTTTAAAGATGACATCTCTGTTCTTCCTTTCCTGCGCCATGTGCGCGCAAGCGGAAACGGTAAGCTCACAGAGCATACGCATCACGCTTAACAAAAACAATGTCCGGCTGGAAAACATCCTGAACGACATTGAAAGCCAGACCAATTTACTGTTCATTTACAACAAGAACGTAAATGTTAACCGAAAAGTCTCGGTAAATGCCGAAAACATCTCTTTGCAGGAAGTCTTGCAAAACCTGTTCGACAACAATGTATCCTTCAAGATCGAAGGTTCTTACATCATCCTCTCACCGGCCGGAACAACAGGCAGCCCGCAACAAGCAAGACACACGGTGAAAGGCGTGGTGGAAGATGCCTTAGGCCCTATCGCTGGGGCCAATGTCGTGGAAAAGGGAACGACCAACGGTACGATTACCGATATGGACGGCAACTTCACACTAAACGTAGCGCCGAACGCCGTACTCGTTATTTCGTATATCGGCTACAAAGACCGGGAGATGCCGGTAAACAACAAGACGGACATCCAGGTCAAATTGGCCGAAGACTCACAAGCATTGGATGAAGTGGTGGTGGTCGGTTACGGTGTCCAGAAACGTGCATCCGTAACCGGATCGGTCGCTTCGCTCCAAGCCAAGGATATTGCCACAGTCAAAACTCCGAATGTCAGCAACGCGCTGGCCGGCAAGTTGCCGGGGTTGCGTGCCGTACAAAGGAGCGGTGCTCCGGGTGATGACGACGCAAGCATCGATATCCGCGGTTTCGGCAGCGCGTTAGTCATCGTGGACGGCGTGGAACGTGACTTCAAGCAAATCGATGCCAACGACATCGAATCGATCAGCATCTTGAAAGATGCTTCCGCCGCCGTCTACGGTTTCAAGGGGGCGAACGGCGTTATCCTCGTCACAACCAAAAGAGGAGAAGCCGGCAAACCGAAGATCAATTACAACGGATATGTCGGCATACAAAATATCACCCGCTATCCGGAATATTACAACGGATACGAGTATGCGACCTTGTATAACGAGGCCCAACAGAATATCGGCGTATCAGCCCCTTATTCGGCCGAAGACCTGGAACGGTTCAGGCAAGGCATCGGGACAACCGACTGGTATGATGAGGTCATTCGAAAAACCGCTCCTGCCACCTATCACAATCTAAGCGTATCGGGCGGAGCTGAAAAAGTAAAATACTTCTTCTCGCTGGGCTTGACGGATCAGGAAGGTATCTATAAATCGGGGGCTTTCAACTATAAGAAATATAACGTCCGTTCCAATATCAGCGCCGAAGTCGTAAAAGGCTTCAAAGTCGACTTGCAGTTAAGCGGACGGTTGGATACCCGGATGAAACCGTACGAAGCTGAACCGCTGAGCCGCAGCATCCAGATGGCCAAACCGATATTCCCTATCCACGCCAACGACAATCCGGACTATTGGTCCAATCCGGGCGACAAAGGGAACCCGGTACATTTGTCCGATATCGACAACGTCGGTTATGACAGAAGGGACCGCCGCGAGTTCAACGGCTCCATCACCTTGAACTGGGAGATCCCTTGGGTAAAAGGGCTTTCGGCCAAAGCGCTATTGTCTTACGATTACAACAACAAATACAGCCGCAAATGGTACAAAGAGTATTATGAATATACCTACGATGCCGTCAACGACGCATACAACAAATCCGGCAGTCATACCATTTCCGAATTGACAACACAGTCTGACAATTATTTTAAACCGAATGGACAGGTTTCCTTAAACTATAAAAACACGTTCGGCAAACATGACATCGGCGTATTGGCCCTGTGGGAATTTTACAACGACCGGACCGACTGGGTAAAAGCCTACCGGCAATTCACCGTCGGAGCAATCGACCAAATAGGTGCGGGAGACAAAACCAATATCAACAATGACGGCAAAGCATCCGTATCTGCCCACACCGGATTGGTCGGACGTATCAACTATGCTTTTGCCGGCAAATATTTGGCAGAACTCAGCTTCCGGTATGACGGTTCTTACAAATTCGCACCAGGAAAACGTTGGGGATTTTTCCCCGCCGCCTCCTTGGGATGGAGGATTTCCGAAGAGGACTTCTTCAAGGAGTCATTACCCATGTTCGACAATTTAAAAATCAGAGGTTCATACGGTAAAGTAGGAGATGAAGGCGACTTTGCCGCCTATCAATACCTGTCAGGATACACCTATCCTTCAGGCAACTATGTCTTAGGTTCCGGCGGACT
>ERZ778512.1528-NODE-1528-length-14736-cov-4.223214_pt1 | contig 14736 bp, 16 predicted proteins | sample MGYA00510346_ERZ778512 | MGnify/ENA primary metagenome ERZ778512 (study PRJEB29527, sample SAMN07138962) | mouse gut metagenome | material: feces | host: mouse | place: China:Nanjing | collected 2016-01-25 ...
CATAGGCGATGCTCTCTCACTCATAGCCCAATGGCACGAATAGGATTTCGACATGCCTTTCATCCACGCCGACAAGCGCAGATATACAGACTATTTCAATGCAGTGCTGCCGCTGATCAAAACCGGCGGATTCATAATAGCCGACAACACTCTCTGGGACGGACATGTGGTGGAGACCTGCCGGCATTCCGCCCACACCCAGGGCATTATCGACTTCAACAACCTCGCGGCCTCATCCCCCTGCGTGGAAGCAGCCATAATACCTCTCCGCGACGGCCTCACCATTCTCCGCAAAACCGGCATTCCACGGAACCCGCAACCCAATTGCCTCTAAGGCAGCCGCCATGCCGGCATAAACGAAATCGCTTCTCTCCGCGTTATTAAATCAGATGCGTATATTCGCGTCAGCAACTCAAAATTCAGACTATGGAAGGTAAACGCCAAGCAAAGATAGCACGGCTCATTCAAAAGGAGCTAAGCGAAATTTTCCGCCGCCAGACAGCCGCCCTCGGGGGCGTGATAGTGTCGGTGAGCGCAGTGAGAGTAACCCCCGACCTCAGCATCGCCAAGGCATATCTCAGCATATTCCCGCCCGAAAAAGGGCAGGCTATCATTGACAACATCAAGAAGCAGTCGAAGACTGTGAGATATGAGCTCGCACAGGCCGTGAAGCAGGTGCTCCGCAAATGCCCTGACCTGCAGTTCTATCTCGACGACTCCCTCGACTATATCGACAACATCGACCGCCTGCTCGGAGCCCACAAAGAAGGAGAAGAAGAGAGAACTGAGGTGGAATGAAACTTAGCGCACTCCCGGCCCGCATAGCCTGGCGCTATCTGAGGGCCCCGAAATCGCACAGCGCAGTCAGCGCCATATCTATAGTGTCGGTGGTGGGGGTGGCTGTGGCCACCGCCGCCATAATCTGTGTGCTTTCGGTGTTCAACGGATTCCGGGGGCTGCTCAACGACAAACTCGACACCCTCGCGCCCGACGTGCTTATCACGCCGGCCAAAGGGAAAACTTTCGCCAATGCCGACTCAATAGCCGGTATTGTCGCAGATATGCCCAGCGTGGAAGAGGTCATGCCGGCAGTGGTTGACAATGCCCTGGCCATTTCCGAATCACGCGAAATGCCTGTCACTCTGCGAGGCGTAGACCCAGAGGCTTACGCACGCATAACATCTGTCGACTCCATAATTTTCGAAGGGGCAAAAATGAAAGACCTCACGCCGGCCGACGCCGTCGTGTCGGTAGGCACAGGACAGCAGCTGGCAATATATGCCACCGGAAGGACTCTCCTTCTTTTCGCGCCACGGCGCGAGGGAAGAGTGAACCTGGCAAACCCGATGTCGTCGTTCCTGACAGACTCTGTGAGCGTGGCGGGAATATTCCAGGCAATGCAAAGCGACTATGACAACAACACGGTGATTTGCGACATTACCACAGCCCGCAACCTCTTTCAATACACCACCGAAGCCACTCAGCTTGAAGTGAAAGCCACTCCGGGAACCGACCTCCCCGCGCTCGCCTCAGACATAGAACTCAGCCTCGGCCCCAATGCCCTGGCAAAAGACCGCGCAAGGCAGCAGCAAACCAACTTCAGAATGGTGGAAATTGAAAAATGGGTCACATTCCTGCTCCTTATCTTCATCCTGCTGATTGCCTCTTTCAATATAATCAGCACACTTTGCATGCTCATCATCGAGAAGCAGCATTCAATGGCCACTCTTTCGGCCTTGGGGATGTCGCGCAAATCAATCGGGGCTACCTTCTGGTGGGAGAGCATGTATGTGAGCATGTCGGGCGGAATAGCCGGAATAATCACAGGGCTTGCGCTCTGCCTCATTCAAGAGCATTTCGGGCTTATAAAGCTCGGAGGCGACCCCGAGGCCATGATAATAACAGCCTATCCGGTGGCCGTGGAATGGAGCGACGTGCTCATAGCCCTTGCCCCGGTCACAATAATCGGGCTTGCGGCCGCCTCCATCGCATCGGCATTCGCTCGCTCCCGCATAGAACGCCCGTGACAAAAGGTCAGATTGCCGAAAACCATGTAAAAGAGCCGTAAAATAGATGTTTTGACCCTTTTAAGTCAACAAAATGCTAAAAAACAGTTAATATTTTTGCTTATTTTCAAATTTTGTGATAAATTTGCAAACTAACACAAATCTTTAACCATGGACCGTATCGACAACTTAGACAAAAAGATTCTAAACATCATCATGAAGAACGCCCGCATAGCATCAAAGGATGTTGCTCTTGAATGCGGCGTTTCAAGAGCCGCCATCCATCAGCGCATCCAGCGTCTGATTGAGATGAAAGTAATCACCGGCTCAGGATACACAGTCAATCCCAAGTCGCTTGGCTACAACACTTGCACCTACATCGGCGTGAGCCTCGAAAAAGGGTCAATGTATCGCGAGGTAGTTCAAGAACTGGAAAAAATTCCGGAAGTAGTGGAATGCCACTACACCACCGGCCCTTACTCAATGCTCATCAAAGTGTATGCACAGGACAACCAGCACCTCATGCAGCTTCTCAACGACCAGATCCAGCACATCGCAGGCGTCACTGAGACCGAGACGCTCATCTCTTTGGAACAGAGCATGAACCGCCAGATTTATATCCCGGTTAACAAATAACCCGCTTTTCCGGTGGGGGCACAATCAAATGTGCTCCCGGCCGCCGGGGAAGGACAATATCAACTCCCGAATGAAGATGAAAAATAATTACATCTATTCCATCATGGCTGCTCTGCTACTTGCAGTAGTGGCTTTCTTGTTTTTCTTCCCTGACGACATTGAGGGAAATGTGCTTCGACAGCACGACACCATGCAAGGCATAGCCAACGGGCAGGAGGGGAAAGCCTTCTATGAAGCCACAGGCGAGACAACACGCTGGACAAACTCCCTCTTCTCCGGAATGCCTAATTTCCAGATAGCCCCATCCTATCCGGCCAACACCGCCCTTACCTGGGTGGCGAAAGCCTACTCCCTCTGGCTCCCGGCCCCGGCAAACCTTCTCTTTATCATGATGCTCGGATTCTTCATAATGGGGCTGAGCTTCAAACTCAAATGGTATTACGCGCTGTTCGGGTCTGTGGCATGGGGATTCTCAACTTATTTCATCATTATCATCGGCGCAGGACACATCTGGAAATTTGTGACCCTCGCCTATATCCCGCCTACAATCGGCGGAATAATGCTCTGCTATAGAGGTAAATATCTAACCGGAACGGCTCTTGCCGCGCTCTTCGGGGCCTTGCAGCTCCAGAGCAACCATCCGCAGATGTCTTACTATTTCTGCTTCGTGATCGCGTTCCTGGTCATTGCTTGGCTTGTCAACGCCATAAAGAAACATATGCTCAAGACATGGGTGGCGGCCACACTCTGCTGCGTGCTGGCTGCGGCCTTCGCTGTGGGAGCAAACTCCGCGAGCCTTTACAACTCATGGGAATATGCAAAGGAAACCGTGAGAGGGAAGGCAACTGACCTCACCCCGGCCACAGGAGACCGGCAGGCCGGAATGGATCGCGACGCTATCACGGCCTGGAGCTACGGGCTCGACGAGACTTTCTCGCTTCTAATCCCTAACGTAAAAGGTGGCGCCACTATCAAGCCCATGGCCGGCGACAACCAATATCTCGGCGTAGACCTTACAGACAAAGCCGACGAACTTTACCTTTCTCCACAGGAACGACAGTTCATTGGCCAGTTCGCGCAATATTTCGGCGACCAGCCTATGACCAACGGCCCGGTCTATGTGGGCTCTTTCATTCTCATTCTGGCAATTCTCGCACTGTTTGTGGTTGAAGGCCCTGTGAAATGGGCATTGTTTGCCGTGTCGGTGCTTGCAATACTCCTCTCCTGGGGACACAATTTCAGTGCCTTCACAAATTTCTTTATCGACTCATTCCCCGGCTACAACAAGTTCAGGGCCGTGGCAAGCATCCTTGTGATTGTAGAGTTCACAGTGGTGCTGCTGGCCACAATGTGCGTGCGCAAGATAGCGGAGACCCCTGACTTCCTCGCGCGCTATAAATGGACCCTCTACACAGTGACAGGGCTTGGCGCCCTTGTGTGTGTGGCAGGCTGGCTGACCCCCTCAATCTTTGGGTCTCCTTTCAGCGCCAGAGAAGTGGAACAGCTCACACAAATGGGAATGTTCACCTCTCCCGAATACGCCCACCTGTGGAACGCCGTGCGCGAAACCCGCTTGAGCCTTGTGGCGGCCGACTCCCTTCGCTCACTGATTTTCATTGCCCTCGGATTCGGAGTGACAATGCTTTGGCTGAAAGGAGCGTTCAGCAACAATAAAGGGGTGTTTGCATGCTGCCTGACGGCTGTGGCGCTTATCGACCTATACCCTGTAGACAAACGATATGTTAGCTCCGAGAGTTTCACAGCGCCCACCTCAAACGACAACGCTTTCCGCAAGACGGTTGCCGACGAGGCAATCCTCGCCGACAAGAGCAACTACAGGGTGATGGATGTGGCCGGGTTCGGCGACGCACGCTCCTCCTATTTCCACAAAACTATCGGTGGCTATCACGCGGCGAAGCTCACGCGCTACAACGACCTCATAACACATCAGATCTCAAAGGGGAATCCCGCCGTGCTCAATATGCTCAATGCTAAATATTTCCTCAACGGCAACCAATATGAATTAAATCCCGACGCCCTCGGCAACGCATGGATTATCGATGACATCAAATATGTGGCGACCCCTGACCTTGAGATGGCCGCGCTCGACACCATCAACCCGAAGCATTATGCCGTGGCCGACCGCTCTTTTGAGCCTGTGCTCGGCAAGGCTTCTGCCAAAATCCCCGGCGACACCATCTACGAAACAGCCTACGCCCCCAACCGACTCGCCTATAAGAGCAAACTGGGAAAAGAGAATGTGGCCGTGTTCAGCGAAATATTCTTCCCCTGGGGATGGACGGCAACCATCGATGGCAAAACAACCCCAATCGGGCGCGTGAACTATGTGCTTCGCGCCTTGAAAGTGCCGGCGGGAGAGCACGAGATTGTATTCTCGTTCGACCCACAGTCGCTCAAAGTGACCAACACTCTTGCAATGATTTCCGTGGGAGTGATATTCCTGGTGTGCGCGGCTGCCGCAGGGCTATGGTTGATTCATGTGTTCGGCTCTCGCTCCGAAAAGCTTGGGGTGAAGAATGAGAGGGAGTAACAGTGAACCCTCTCGCCCTCATATGGAACAATTATCTTAGGTGGCGCCACTCAAAGGGGTTTGGCGTGCATTCACCTTTTGCCTATAATCTGGTGACAACGGTTGTGCGCCCGGGCATATACGGATATTACGGATATGACGACATCGAGAGCGCAATCTATGAAGAGACCGACAATCCCGACGGCGACCCCGCTCTGGAAAATGACGCCCGCTTGCTTCTGAGGCTGGCAGTCTGCCTGAAGACGGAAAGACTTGTGCTGATGCGCTGCGGCAATAAGCCTTTTGAGGCGGCGGCCAAAGGCGCGGGAATACACTGCCTGAAAATTGCGGGAGCCTCCGATTTTTCTGCAAAACCGGGCGACATCGTGGTCTTGGCAGATGAATCAGGCTCTCCTGAAGAAGTGGCAAGCCTTTTGAAAGCAGGAGCGGCTGTCACAGGCTTCGATTCCCCGATAAACAATTTATCAGCAACGGCGCAATCTCAGGGATATGGGCTGTTGCTGACCGGGAAACGTGTCTTCATCGCCATTCCCAACAAAGGGATGGCTTTTGTGGAATATTCCATGAGATTCTGATATGGACTCACACCTGTCACCCGGCTTCAATGCCGGCCCTCGCCCTCTGAAGCCAACAGAAAAAATACTTCTTGACTTCGAGGCCCACCTTCTGCTCGAGCGCAACCTGTCTCAGAACACCGCCTCCGCATATGGAGTGGACGTGGCTCATCTTATCGACTTTATTGAAGCAGAAGGAATCGACATCACCCGGATAAGCAACGACCATATCCACACTCTACTTGCCACTATCCGCGACATGGGAATCTCCCCGCGCTCACAGGCGCGCATGATTGCCGGGATAAGGTCGTTTTTCAGATTCCTGCGCACAGAGGGATACATAAAGACCGACCCTTCAGAACTTATCGAGTCGCCTCGCCTCGGCAGAGACCTCCCCGACGTGCTGTCGGTGGAAGAAATCGACGCCATGATCGCCGCCATCCCCCCCGGCAAAGAGGAGTCGCCGCGAAACCACGCAATCATAGAGACCCTCTACGGGTCAGGGCTACGGGTGTCGGAGCTTGTTGACGCCCGCCTTTCACGGCTTAACCTTGACGACGCTCTTCTCATAGTGGAAGGGAAAGGGAGCAAGCAACGCATTGTGCCGGTGTCGCCGGTAGCCATCGACCTCATTCGCGACTATCTCCCCATGAGGCAGCGTCTCAACATAAAGCCGCAAGGCGACGACATCATTTTTCTGAACCGCAGAGGAGCCCCGCTGTCGAGAGTGATGGTGTTCTACATAATCCGCGACCTTGCGGCCGCCGCAGGAATAGGCAAGACCGTCAGCCCTCACACCCTCCGCCACTCCTTCGCAACCCATCTTCTCGAGGGGGGAGCCAACCTCCGCGCAATCCAGGAAATGCTCGGCCACGAGTCGATTGCCACCACTGAGCTATACCTCCATCTCGACCGCTCGAAACTGAGAAAGGAGCTCCTCGAACATCACCCGCACTACAAATCGGTTAATTTATGATAAAAACATATCAAAATAACACCCACGCTTGCATATGACCGATTTTATCTATATATTTGCTGACAATCTATAAGATTTGTAAGACCCTTAAAACTTATAAGACCTATAAGACCTATAAAACCTATTAAATTAAAGACCATATTAACCTTTCTGACCTAAACGACCTTTATAACCTTTATCAAAACCCTCTTGCAAAACACCCAAGAAAGCAAAAACTCAAATCCCAAAATCAATAATCATGACAACTGAAGAAATGCAGAAAAAAATCGAGAAGGTATTCTCAGAGCGTTTTGGCGGCAAAGGCAATATCTATGCCTCTGCCGGGCGAATCAACCTTATTGGCGAGCACACCGACTATAACGGCGGCTTCGTGTTCCCCGGAGCGATTGACAAAGTGATCATGGCCGAGGTGCGCCCCAACGGACTCGACATCGTGAGAGTGTTCTCAATCGACATCGACCAGTATTGCGAATTCGGGCTCAATGAGGAAGATGCGCCAAAAGAGTCATGGGCACGCTACATATTCGGAATCTGCCGCGAAATACAGAAACGCGGAGGCGACGTGAAGGGCTTCGACGCCGTGTTTGCCGGAAATGTGCCCCTTGGAGCCGGGCTCAGTTCCTCTGCCGCCCTTGAATCTTGCTTCGCTTTCGCACTCAACGACCTATATAACGGCAACAATATAGACAAGTTCGAGCTTGCACGCATCGGACAGTCGACAGAACATAACTACTGCGGCGTAAACTGCGGAATCATGGACCAGTTCGCATCTGTGTTCGGACGCAAAGGCAATCTCATGCGCCTTGACTGCCGCTCTATGGAGTTTGAATATTTCCCCTTCAGTCCCGAGAACTATCGTCTCGTGCTCGTTGACTCTCGCGTGAAGCATGAGCTCGCCGACTCTCCCTACAACAAACGACGCGAATCTTGCGAGCGTGTGGCAAAACGTCTCGGCATCGAAACTCTCCGCGACGCCACCATGGAGGCCCTGAATAAAATCAAGACAGACATCACGGCTGAAGACTTCTTCCGCGCCAAATTCGTGATCGAGGAGAAAGAGAGAGTGCTTGCAGTGTGCGACGCACTCAACGCCGGCGACTATGAGACTGTGGGCCGGAAAATGTATGAGACTCACGCCGGACTCTCCAAAGACTACGAAGTGAGCTGCGAGGAGCTCGACTTCCTCAACGATGTGGCCAAAGAGCTTGGCGTGACAGGCTCGAGAATAATGGGCGGCGGCTTCGGCGGATGCACAATCAACCTTCTCCCCAACGACCTCCACGACAAGTTTGTGAAAGAGGTGACAGCTCGCTTCAATGAGAAATATGGCCACGAGCCCAAGATCTATGACGTGGTAATCTCCGATGGCGCCCGCCTTGTGGAAGAGAGCCCAAAAGAATAAAAAAACGTCAACACCTTTTTTTTGACATGAAAATAACAAAACGGGCAGTGACTTCCCCTTTCGGAGAAATCACTCTCTTCAACATAGAGAACGCATCGGGTGCCTCTGTGGAGCTCTCTTCACTCGGCGCAGGGATTGTGGCCGCAAGAGTGCCCGACAAAGACGGACGGATTGAAAACGTGGTCCTGGCCTATGCCAACCCGGCCGACTACATGGCTGACGGGCCTTGCCTCGGCAAGATTCCCGGACGCTATGCAAACCGCATATGCAAGGGGCATCTTCAGGTGGACGGAGCCACACATCAGCTCTCAATCAACAATGGTCCCAACGCGCTGCACGGCGGCCCGACAGGGTTTCAGAACAGAATATGGGAAGCCGAGGAACTACCCGACGGAGTGAAATTCACTTATCGTTCAGCCGACGGCGAGGAGAACTATCCCGGCAACCTGACCGCTGTGGCAGAATATCGATGGAACGACAACAACGTGCTGTCGCTCAATCTATCGACCACTACCGACAAGGCCACTGTCGTGAATCTCACAAACCATGCATACTTCAATCTTGAAGGCGCCGACTCAGGCACTGTGCTGACCCACAAGATGAAGATAAACGCTTCGCGCTATCTCCCCACCGACGAGACCCAGATCCCCACAGGCGAATTCGCCGAAGTGAAAGGCACCCCCATGGACTTCCTTGAGGCCAAAGAGATTGGAGCCGACATAAAGAAGGATTTCACACCGCTCAAAATCGGCAAGGGCTATGACCATTGCTGGGTGAACGACGGATGGGAGAAAGGAAAGATGATTGATGAGATAGTCACTCTCACAGCTCCCGAATCAGGCAGAGTGCTCACCGTCGGCTCCACGCAGCCCGGAGTGCAGATATACACCGGCAACTGGCTTGCAGGGTGCCCTCTCAATGCCTCCGGCAGATGCTATGACGACTACGACGGAGTGGCAATCGAAATGCAGGGATTCCCCGACGCACCCAACAAGCCGGAGTTTCCATCGCAGGAACTGCGTCCCGGAGAAGAATACAGGCAGACAATACGGTTTGCATTCTCTGTGAGATAACTGCAATTAGAGCGCGCTCTTAAAGCCTGCTCAAAATAAAGAGAACCGGGAAGAGCTATCCTTTGATAGCTCTTCCCGGTTCTCTTTATGTTATGAATTTGTGGGTTGAGTATTTTTTTGTAATTTTGTGGTATGGATAAGAACACTCCTGAAACCGGCACACAGGCTCTGCGCCCCGATGTGCTCAATTATGACGACATCCGCAAGATGGCCCCCGCTCTCGAAGGCCACGAAAAACTTGTCAACAAGGTGCTTCACCTCCTTTCTATCGACAAGGTGAACCGCATACACAGCGATTATTGCGACACTCCCGGAATCCCTTTCGCTCAGCGTCTTGTAAAAGAAGAGTTCAAATGGAAACTGAGAATCGACAATCTTGATGTGCTTGCAGGGTTTAAGGATGGCCCGTTTATCACCGTGAGCAATCATCCCTTCGGAAGCTACGACGGCATTCTGCTGCTCGACATTGTGGGAACATTCCGGCCTGACTATAAAGTGATGGTCAACCTTATCCTGAACCAGATTCAGGCCATGCGCCCCAACTTCATAGCCGTCGACCCCTTGAAAAGCGACGACCCGGAGAAGAAGAAAATCACGATGCAGGGCATACGCACCGCAATGAAGCATGTGAAAGAAGGGCATCCTCTCGGATTCTTCCCGGCCGGGGCTGTGGCGAAAGCAGACAAGACTCTCCATGTGAACGACCGCGAGTGGCAGCCTTCGGTGATAAGGCTAATCCACCAGTTAAAAGTGCCCGTGATTCCTATTTTCTTCCACGGCCACAACTCCACATTCTTCAATATATTAGGAATGATTGACTGGCGTCTGCGCACTCTTCGTCTCCCTGGAGAAATCATGAAGACGTATGGCAAGGAGGTGCACGTCTCTATCGGCAGCCCCATCTCTGTGGAGCGGCAGAACGAATGCGGCTCTGTTGAAGCCCTCGGCGAGATGCTACGGGCTGAAACCTACAAACTGAAGTCAATAAAATGACCATGGACGAAGTAACAAAGGCGAAACAACGTTTCTCTATAATCGGCAACTCTCCCGCCCTCATGGGAGCGATCGAAAGGGCTGTGAAAGTGGCCCCGATCGACCTTTCAGTGCTGGTCACCGGCGAAAGCGGAAGCGGAAAGGAGTTCTTTCCGAAAATCATTCACGCTTTCGGGTCAAGGAAACATAAGAAATATATTGCCGTCAACTGCGGAGCAATTCCTGAAGGCACTATCGACAGCGAGCTTTTCGGACATGAGAAAGGCTCTTTCACCGGCGCCATAAGCGCCAGGAAAGGTTATTTTGAAGAAGCCGACGGAGGCACAATTTTCCTTGACGAAGTGGCAGAGCTCCCTCTCACCACGCAGGCAAGGCTCCTGCGTGTGCTCGAAACAGGGGAATTCCTGAAGGTGGGCTCTTCGATGGTGCAAAAAACCGACATCAGAGTCGTGGCCGCTACAAACGTAGACCTCATAAAGGCTGTAGAGAAAGGGAAATTTCGTGAAGACCTTTACTACCGTCTATCCACAGTGGTGATAAACGTGCCGTCGCTCCATGACCGTGGCGAAGACATCCCTCTTCTGGCCCGCAAATTTGCCGCTGATTTCTCCGAGAAATATATCACAGCCCCGATATCCTTCTCCGAAGATGCGAGAAGAGCCATGATGCTCTATCGCTGGCCGGGAAACGTGAGGCAGCTGAAGAACATCGTGGAGCAGCTCGCGCTGTTCGAGGCCGGCACAGAGGTGAACAGGCGCACTCTGATAGAGTCCCTGCCCCTCGACCATTCAGGCAACTCATCGCTAATAACCACCCCACGGGCCACAAGCTATGAGGCGGAACGCGAAATGCTCTGGCAGACTGTTTACTCCCTGCGCAACGAGCTTGCAGAGCTACGCGCACGGTTTGACGGAATCTCTCCAGAACACACGCCCTACCCCTCCTCTCATGCCGCAACCCAGTCGCTGATAAAATATAACCCCATCGACCCCTCCATTCATTTCGGCACGCAGCCTCATGAAAACAGCTCAACTATAGAGGATGTAGAGGCAATGCCAACTCTGGAGGATTCTGAACGCGACGCCGTGATTGCCGCGCTGAAACGCAACAATGGCAACAAGAAGCGGGCTGCCGAACAACTCAACATTTCCCAGCGCACTCTATATCGCAAGATTCATGACTTCGGTCTTGACCTCTCCGAGGGCGCCGATTCTTCTGAACAATGATAAAGACAACCAACGTGAAGAATATATTCTCTTTCCTCTTCTCTAAAAGGGCACCTGCATACATTTGCCCCCTTTTGATGGCACCGATGCTCTCCGGGTGCATACCATCCTATAAACTTAACGGCTCGGCCATAAACTACGACGTGTATAAGACAATCGACATCTCTGAATTTCCAATTCGGGCTGCCTTGGTTTACCCGCCACTGCAACAGACTTTCGAGAACAAGCTTCTCGACGCGGTGACACGCCAGACCCGACTGCAGGAAATCGACGGGAACTCCGACCTGGAGATGACCGGGGAGATAACCGGATATTCTCTATCTCCGCAATCGGTGGGCGAAGACGCCTACGCAACCGAGACCCGGCTCACGATAACCGTGAGAGTGAAATACACCGACACTAAAAACCCGGCCAACGACATCGACCAGAGTTTCTCGGCCTACAGGCAGTTCTCAAGCACCATGATGCTGACAGACGTGCAAGACGACCTGTGCAACGAGATATGCGACGAACTGGTAGACCTTATTTTCAACGCCACACTCGGAAACTGGTAATGAAAGAATACCCCTACTTCATATATCCTTGCGTAATGGCACTTCGCGACGGCACACCCGACGAGGAAGAGGCCGCACGCTTGCGCCGCATAATCGCGGCCAACATAGGCGACATGCCATCGCTGCGCCTTCTTTTAGGGATAGACCCGGAAGAATTTGCAAATTTCTATCCCGACATGGAGAAGGTGAATATCTCCACTCTTGACACAATCGACTCCTTCCTCACCAAATTCGGAAACGCCGACGCCCCAACACCGCAGGCGGCCGCTGAAATACCGGAAGAGACCCCGCCCGAAAACTATCCCGACGAAACTCAAAAACCGGCTGCAGACGAAGACATGGCCCGGGAATTGATAAAAAATCATAACTATCAGCCCGCTTTGGAAATAATTATGCAACTAAGTTTGAATAATCCGGAAAAAAGTATTTACTTTGCAGACCAAATCCGCTTCTTGAGAAAACTCATTCTCAACGAGGCTAAACAAAACAAACCATAAGGCCGGAATTCTCCCGGCTTAAAAGCAATAACAACCAATAAAAATGTACATCTTTCTCAGCATTCTCATTGTGATTGCGTGCCTGCTTCTCATCGGCGCAGTGCTCATTCAGAAATCAAAAGGGGGCGGCCTCGCCTCCGACTATTCACAGGGCAACCAGTATCTCGGATACCGCAAGACCACCGATTTCATCGAGAAGGCCACCTGGAGCCTTGCAATCTTCATTTGCGTGATCAGCATCCTTGCTTCTTTCACCATCAAGTCTCCGGTCAACGTTTCAAGCATCACACCGGCTCCCGCAGCAACTTCAGCGCCGGCTCCCGCTCCCGCCAACGCTCCTGCCGCAACTCCTGCCGCTGCTCCTGCAAACTAATCAGGAACACTCCTACACAAAGCATAAGTAAGCCGCATCCTGAAAGATGCGGCTTTAATTGCATCCGGCCATATCTTAACACTTCTGCAACTATGCTCTTAGCCTCGCGGGGGCTACTTCCCATCGGGCGTGTTCATTCGTTTCAGAACCTCTTCCAGGGTTTCATCGTCACTAAGGTTCAGCCTCTGCCTAAGGCGCCACCTGGCCTGTCTCACCGACTCCGGCTTGATCATCATCAACCGTCCTATTCTCTTATTGTCGAGACCCATAAGAGTATAGCATGCAAGTTTCACATAACTGTCGGCCAGCTCTCCGCATCGCTCACAAAGCCGCTGAGTGAATGCAGGGTTCACCACATCAAACATATCTGTGAACACCTCTGACGACTCTTTTTCCGACAAGTGCATTTTTATGGTGGATTCCAGGCGCCGGGCAATAGTTTCGCCAACGCTCCCCTCGCTGCGTATCTCCGACAATTCATCCCTCAGCACTCCAAGCAGATTGTCCATCTCCTGAATGGTAAGTGTCGATGCCGTTATCTTACGCTTGGTTTTCTCAAGAGCCATCTCAGTCTCCATGTTCGCTATTTTCTGCCGCAAATGCCGCCTGTTAAGCCAGAACAGCAGCACCCCGCCTGCGGCGATAAGCACAATCGCCAACACGGCAAGAATCATATTCCTGCGATAAATCTCGCGGTTATAGCGCGCTTCGGCAAAACCCGCCTCCCTGAGGGCGCCGAGCTTGATGATTTCCTGTCCTCTTGCATTTTCACGCACAGAGTCCATCAAGTTTTCATATTCCACCCTGTAAAGATAAGCGCTGTCGGGCTTACTCTCTGCAAAGTCGGCAATGCTCTTGTTCAAAAGAATCAAAGCCCTGTGGTCGTTATGTTTTGTGGCAGGGAGATTCATGACCCCGAGATTCGCATACATTATAGCCGAGTCCGAATTCTCGTCTTTGTTGAAATAATAGTCGGCAAGCATGGTGTAATAAAAGCCGCTTAAATGGCGCAGCCTGTTCTCCTCCATAGTCTCTTTCAAAGCCTCCCTGAGATAGCCCACCTCCCCCGTGGAATAATACAAATAGCGCAACAGGAAGTTATGAGTGACCTTGTCTTCGGCTATCACAGGATGATTTATCAAAACCCTCATCAGAGAGTCGGCCTCACGACTACGGCCCGACTGCATGAGAAGCCTTATTATGTTTACCTTGTTTTTGACTGCGAAACGATGAAAGCCCTGGTCGTCGTTGAGTTTGTCCGACAGTTTGAGCTGATGCAGCCCCTGCTCAAATTCACCTATATCCCCCAGCAAGTTCCCCAGCTGAATTGAAATCATGGCCACAGTTGCGTCGTCGCCGATCGAGCCGGCATACTCTATAAACTCATGATACCTCCTGTATTTTTCAGCCCCCTCGATTGTTTCATCCAAATCGAGTTCAAGCGATTTCAACCTTAGATAGTCATAGCGATAGGCCAAGGAGTCATTGAGCAACATTGCCTCCTTTACTATTTTCAGAGAAGAGTCTTTCTTTCCGATTCGCGACAATATTTTTGCATGCCAGTATTTCGCCCTCGAACGCTTCACGTTCAGGTTCTTCTCTCCCGTTTCGGCAAGGCTGTCGAGCACACTGATGTTTCTCCTTATACTGTCAGACGGATAAAACTCATTAAACTGATGCTCTATAAGCATCGCAACAGAGTCAAACCCGCTTTCAGTGGTTTCCCACTTGTAAGGATGCAAGGTTTCCTCTTTATGACATGATGCAATGACTATGGCCGCTATTATCAGAAACAATAATTTTTTCATGCGATCTTAAGATTTTAATATGCATAATGCAATTGCAAATTTAGTTAAAAAAACCACAATTACGCAATATAACGCTACAGTAGATAC
>ERZ778512.1534-NODE-1534-length-14696-cov-6.087767_pt1 | contig 14696 bp, 15 predicted proteins | sample MGYA00510346_ERZ778512 | MGnify/ENA primary metagenome ERZ778512 (study PRJEB29527, sample SAMN07138962) | mouse gut metagenome | material: feces | host: mouse | place: China:Nanjing | collected 2016-01-25 ...
ATACATATTTAAAAAAGAGTACAGCTAAAAAACTGCACCTTTTGCACCCCCCCCCTAAACAACCATGAAAACCGTTAAGAAAAAATTTTATGTAAGGTTTTGTCTAGTTATATTTTTCTTTAACGGATTTTTTAGAAATGGAATCTTGAAGAAATCAAAATTAGTAAAATATATCGTAGTATAAAAGGAGTTAAAAATTGATAGAAAAAGATAAGTATTGGCAGGTGTATGCGGACGTATGGAATAATCTACATAAGAAGTTTATAGATAAGATAGATGGAACAGATGCCTTTTGGCAGGAAGTAAGGGATACTGCAAGTCAGATATCAAAGAGGTATGGAGAATGTGATTTTATTGTAAAATTGGTTTGTAATGAGTTGTTTGAGTTTGAAAGGATTTGGAAACAGAAAGGGAAAGACACTTAGAGAAATCTAGGTGCTTTTCTTATGTCCTAAAGGAAGGGTATGGACGATAGCCATATCTTAAATTTAAACATTCTTAGGGCAGATAATAACGTGCCAGTAAGAAGGACACGTTGTATATTGAAAGATGATAAGGAATTAAATTAAATTATCGCAAGAAGTTGCGATTAAGGAGGAAGAAAGATGACAAAGAGAAATGAATGGATAACAGTTTTACAGAAATGTTTAGAAGATTTTATAAGGGATTTCCCCCAAAATGGGGAACAGGCAAAGAAAGATTATATAGAGAAAGTAAAACAGATTACAAGCACAGCTATGGAAAATGCTAGGAAGTCGGTTGCTTGTCTTAACAACAATATAAATATAATTCTTTCTTGTCTGGAAAAGATAGAAAGTCCTACGAAGGAAGAATTAGTTATTTTATCGGACCAGTTTGCAGGAATGCATTATTGGATTGATAGACGACTTAGTTCTATGGCAGAAAAGGCAAATTTAAAGGCACGTTATCGACCAGAGATTAGCGAAAGTCTTAAGCTTATTAAACAGATAGAAGATAAAGCAACTAATTTTATAAAAGAGTACACAGGGAAAGAAAATTTAAACATAGTGTTAGAAGGGATATTGGAAATTGGTAAGAAGTTGTAGGAGGTAGAAGCATGGAGAGAGAGCAAAGGGTTCGAGATGAACCGCAAACAATAGAAGTTTATCGAAACAAAATAGATTTATATCTTAAGATGTTCTGTGAGGAACAAGGGATTGAAAGCATGAAGAAAGAACCACAATCAATTTGGAATGCAGCGTTAATGTTTATTAGGCAGAATGTATTTAATACTGGACTTCCTGAAAGAATGAGATGTGGGAATCGGTATGATGATATTGATATGTTACTTGCGGTTTGCGAGCATTATATTTATTTGTGTTATTTATACGACAAAGAAGTTTCCTGTCGAGGGTTTTGTAAACTGACTGGGATTAACGAGGATACAATCTTTAGCTGGAAGAATAAAGAGTATCGAGGACTAACTACTACGAAATACTCCGAAATATATAAAAGGCTGCATGAGGAGCGAGAAGAAAGTTTGACTTCAAAGTTGGTAACAGCAAATAAAAATCCTGTTGGTATTCTTGCAACTTTAAACCATTGGTACAACTGGAATTTACAATCGTTACCACAAGCAGAGGAAAGACGAGTTCTAACAGCAGCGGAACTTCCAAGACTAGATGTAAAACAGGAAGAATAAATTGTATTAATTAATCCTTTTTCTTGTTTTTCACCCTTGTAATGTAACACAATGTTTGTTTTGTAACATTGCAAGAGGATAAAGGGTAAGAAAAGATACTATAAATTTAAGAAGATTTCAGAGTGTGTTTTTCAATAGCATTTTTTTGTGCAACTTACACAAGAGAAAGAAATAGAAATGAATATCTTCTAAGTTTATAATATATTTTAAGGTATCCTCTGGAAAGATACTTTGTTTTTAATTTGTAACTAGATATGTGTAACAACATATCTTTTTTGTTGTTATAAAGAACCATTAGCAGGAGATACTCAAAATCTTGCGTTAAAGGGGTCAAATTTCGATTTTAGATGCGTGCATGATAATTTATTAAGCAAAATATAAAGACGGCTATATGAGGCTTAGAATGATTTTTAGTAGGAAAAGCTGTAGTTTTTAGGCTTCTCTGATTAGTATTTTATGGGGTAGGGGTCTTGGGCGACTAGCGGATATGCTTCTCTAAGTCGCTCAATCATCTGCAATAGATATATGTTTCTATAAATAGCGGAAAACCCCATACAGGCGATTTTAGTCGTTTATGATTTGAAACATCATGTAATAATTTTAAAGTCAAAATATACTTATCTACGTGCGTGAGAGAAAGCATATAGATGGAATTTTACAAGCGTACTTTTGGGTACTGGATTTATAAAAGGATAATCCAAAATTGGATTTTCAATGTAACGAAAACTGTATTTAAAAATTTTAAAATAATAAAAAGGCGAAAAGCCAGAAAGAATGAGGTAATTATTATGAAAACAGATATTAGTTATGTATGTGCAGTTTTAGAAGTGGAAGCAGAATTTTATAAGAAAAATTATGATGAAGCTGTAAAGAAAAAGAATGAAGATATTGAGATTGTGAAAAAAACATATATTGCAAATACCCCAATGTATTCTAAAAAGTTAATAGAAGTGGATAAGGATTTTTCTAAAATAATAAGCCAATTACAAAAAGATTTTGCAAAAACAGGAATAGATGCTATACAAGGATTAAGGAACTATGAAATGCAACGTGTGCAGACAGTCGATGAAGCAAAATTAAACAAAATAAAAGCTGTTAAAGATATTCCGATGTCAGAAGGTGAATTGTTGGCATTAACGCAGAAATTTGGTGTAAAGAATGATTATTGGAGTTCAAGGTTGATACAATCTATTGCGGATAGTAATTCTATATCAGGAATTGAAGTTGAATCTAGTCTTGATACAAAAATTTCTGTTTTAGACCAGTTAGAGAACCAATTGAATGAAATAATTAAATACTATCCATGTGATAATGATCCTATAAAGCGTCCTATGGTGAGATTTGGGTATCTTACGGAAAAGATATTACAAAATGCAAAAGAAATATATGGTGGGAAAATGCGTTACGAATCAGACGAAACATTAGCAAATAGAGCATATTTAACAATTTTGTCGAAACATGGGGATATAGAAAAAGGCTTTGCAATCCAGAACACATTAAAAAATGCAAAAGGAGAAGTAAGAAATTTGCTACTTTGTCGATTGGCTAAAGAAAAGCGTAACATTTCTGATTTTGCTGTAGAATTATCTGGCAATAAAGAAGAAATTGATAGTTTTAAAAATGGAAAAGCAAGACAATATTTACATGCAAGAACAGCAGTAGAAAGAATGTTAAAAGCAGTAGAGGAAGAAACAATACATAGAATTTGGGAGGAAAATTCGGAGAATGAATTTATGGAACAACTTGTAAAAGAAGCTGGAAGGAAAAGCGAGCATTTTAGAGAAGTTGTTGATTCTAAAACAGATAAAAAGACAGCAGAGGATTATTATTTCCAAATTTACAAAGCAGCCTTAGACAGAAAATCAGAAAACCAAACAAAATAAAAAAATGATTTAATAATATAGTGTATTACAATGTGTACGTGTATTATTTAGGTATTACATGGTATATTTGTAATACGCTATAATTTAAAAATATAATTCTATACACTGTCTACATATGAGATTTCTATACTAGAATTTAAGAGAGGAAAAAGAAATGTTAAATTTAATGATGAATGTATCGGGAAGTATTGCCATAATCGGCAATCTTTTTCTTTTAACGTGTTTATTTTTTTGTATCAAGAAATGAAAATGATACTGAAAGTAAGATTGGATTTTGGTTTTTAAAACTATTAACAATGTTAAATATTTTTGTATCTGGAGGAATGTTATGGATAAAATTATAATTGCCGACTTTAGTTTACTAAAAGAAGAAGATTTTCCATTTTATGATTTCTCTAAAGAAAAAATAGAGGATTATAACAATGTTATTTCTGCTGATGGAAAATTATATATAAACAAAAACTATAAAGAATTAGCTGAAATAGTAGTACCAATTTTTAATATGCTTACAAGGCAGTCAGCAAAGGCTTTAAAGCGATTTAAAGATGTTAATTTTAGAAAATATTGGCGATATGATCTTACTAATTTTACAGATTTTTTAGAGCAAAAATTAAAAGAAAAAAATGGAGAAGTGGAAGCAGTAGAGTGTCTTATGTATTTGTTAATTCCAATAGAATTGGAACGAAGAAAAATAGAAAAGTGGTATTATGAAAAATAAAAAGGCTAGGGAGTAAAATCTTTGGTCTTTTTCTTATTTTGGAAAGGGGCAAATTATGGCAACTATAGACAATCTTGATATAAAAATCTCTGCATTAACGGAGATGGCAACGCAAAGTATTAATAAATTAATCGGTAAATTTGGCGAGTTAGGGAAAGAACTAAATTCTATCCAAAAGTCTTTTAAATTAGATACTTCTGGATTTGTGCAACAGGCAAATGCAGCGACACAAGCGTTACACAACATGGCAGAAACAGCAGAAAAAACAGTGGAGAAATTATCTAAAATTAATACTGGAAATATAAATACAGATGGAATAAAGAAATTAGCAGATTCTCTTAGTAGTTTAGGGAAGATTCCGGACATTTCTAATGCAACAAGTAGAACAGTTTCCGCTTTAGCACGTTTAGCAACGGCTGGTAACAAAATTAATACAGTAAACGCAGCATTACCTTCTTTAACAGAATCTTTAAGGAAGGCAATGGAAAATTTTAATAAAATGCCAGATATATCTACTTCTACAAATATTTTTATAAAATCCATTGCACAGCTTGCTAATGCTGGAAATAAGACAAGACAGACCGCAGCACAACTTAAGGCTTTATCGCAGGCGGTTACAGAGTTTTTTGAAACAATGGCTAAAGCACCACAGAGCAATGACGCAACGATTAGAATGATGGAGGCATTATCTCGTTTAGCGAGTACAGGAAATAGAACAAGTAGCAGTTTTAGGGGAATGCAACAAGCCATGTCGGGTTCTCGACATGGGAGCATTGCTCTTGGGTCGGCATTAAAAGATGCTGGTGCAACTTTAGTAAAAATGCTAGGAACGATAAAAAATGTTAGTGTACATACTGTAAAATCCGCATTGGATACAAGAAAATTATCTGATGCCATGACAAAAATGAAAACTTCTGTAAGAGGTGCTACAAGTAATATGAAGTCTTTTGTCAGCCAGTTAAGTGCGGCGGCAGGGATATATCTTAGTTTACGTGGTGTAATTCGTGGACTAAAAAGTTCTGTAGAAACAGCTTCTAGTTTAACGGAAATCCAAAACGTAATAGATGTAACATTTGGAGATGCCAAGCAGAAAATAGAAGATTTAGCAGCAGTATCTATTACTGATTTTGGTATGTCAGAATTAACAACAAAGCAGATTGCTGGGCGATTTCAAGGAATGGGAAAAGCTGCTGGTTTTACAACAAATAAAATGGCAGATATGTCGGTAGAGCTGACGAAACTGGCGGCTGACATGGCATCTTTTTACGATGTATCACAGAAAGATGTTGCCAAAAGTTTGGAATCTGTTTTTACAGGAACAACAACCCCTTTACGAAGGTATGGTCTGGATATTACACAAGCAACCTTGCAGAACTGGCTTTTAAAGAAAGGAATTGATGCAAGCGTTCAAAGTATGACGCAACAAGAAAAAATTCTGCTAAGGTATGCTTATGTAATGGAAAATACTGCATCTGCACAAGGAGATTTTGCAAGAACAGCTAATACATGGGCAAATCAAACAAGGGTATTAAAACAATCTTTTGAAGTTCTTGGCTCTACTATCGGTGGAGTGTTAATCAATATTTTAAAACCATTTGTTACTACACTAAACAAATTAATGCTTAAAATTAACGACTTTGCAAAAGTAATATCGGAAAGCCTTGGAACTATTTTCGGTTGGAAGTACGAAGATGCAACAAAAGGAGTTGCAAATGATTTTGACGAAGAAATGGAAGATACAGCAGATGGATTAGATAAAGCTGACGAAAACGCAAAGAAATTAAAGAGAACAATCTTAGGATTTGATCAATTGAATATTTTAAGCGATAACTCTAATTTAAAGAAAAATATAGATGAACTTGGAGATGTGTTATCTGCCAGCATAGATACAGGCGAATGGAAAACAGGTGGAGATACTCTTTTAAAGTCGTTTGATAGCGACTTAGATACTTTAGAGAAATTAGGAGAAGAAATTGGTACGAGATTAACCAATGCAATGAACTCTATTAACTGGGAGGCTATCTATCAAAAAGCTGAAAACTTTGGGAGTGGTCTTGCTTCTTTTCTTAATGGATTGATTTCTCCTGAATTGTTTGAAGCACTTGGCAGTATCATAGCTGGAAGTTTAAATACAGCACTCCATTTTTTGAATGAATTTGGAGAACAATTTAAGTGGAAAAAATTTGGAAAAAGTCTTGCAAGAGGACTAAAAAAATTTTTTAAGGATTTTGACTGGGATTTAAGTATTGATACTTTTAATAAACTTGTAAATGGCATTCTGGATTCTATCATTGCAGGACTTAATGAAATAAGTATAGAAGATTGGAAAAAAGTCGCACAAAAAATAGCGGATATGATAGCTGGAATTGACGCTTCTGGCATATCTTGGAAAGTCGGTAAAATAGTAAATTCTCTGGCACAAGCATTTTACACATTAGTTTCCAATAAAGAAACATGGAAGAATCTTGGACAAAAGATTGCAGATGGTATTAATGGATTTCTAAAAGGAATGAACGAAGTAAATGAAGAAACTGGACTTAATGGCTGGGAAGCCCTCGGAAAAGGAATATCGAAATCTATATCTGGAATCGCTACCACAATAACAACAGCATTAAAGAAGATAAAATGGAAAAAAGTTGGGAAGGCAATCTTTGATTTTATATCATCTATAGAATGGGGCGAAATAGGAATTGATCTTGCTAATATGGTAAATGCTCTATCTCAAGCAATTATAAAATTAGTTGGAAAACCAAAGGCATGGAAAGATGTTGGGGCAAAACTTGCGGAAGGCATTAATAATTTCTTTGAAACTTGGAAGCCAGAAGATTTGGCAAATGCTGCGAATGCTATTGTAGACAATCTAAAAGCCGCTATTGCGGAATTTATGAGAAAGTTAAAATGGAAAGATATTTTAGATAAAGTTGGTACATTCCTCGGAAATTTAGAATTGGATACTATAGGTTTTGCCATTGGTTCTTTTGCTTTACTTACAAAGGCAGGAAGAAAACTAACTGCCGCAATATTTAAAAGTTTAATTGTAACACCTATTAAAAATCTTTTTGTATCGGCATTCGGTTCTGGTGCTATTACAAAAGCAGTCGCTGGCTTAGGCTCTGTTGCTGTTCCGATTGCTCTTGGATTAACGATTTCTTTAGCTTCTGTTAAGTGGAAAGAAAGTCTAGATAAAACAAAGGAAAAACTAACGGAAGCATTTAAAAAAGGAGATCTAGGCGGTTACTTATCAGCAGATTTAGAAAAAATAAAAAATCCATACAGCACAATTAATGCTGTTGGCGGTGGTATTTTAGATAATACAAGCAGACCAACGATAGAAGAACAGAAAAAAGAACTAGAAAAAAATGGTTCTTGGTTTGGTGGAAAAATGACAGACGAGGAATTAAAACAAAACGTAGAAACAATAAAAAATAAAATTAAAGAGTTCTGGGGAGAAAAAGTAATACTTCCTGTACAAGGTTCTTTAAAAAATGCAAAGGAAAGTACAGAACAATGGAAAAAAGAATTAAAAGAAAAATGGAATTTATTAAAATTATCCGTTGGAAATAAACTAGAAACAACAAAAGAAAACATCAATGAATGGAAAGAAAAAATAAAAGAAAAATGGAACGAATTAAAACTTAGTATTAAAAACAAACTGGATACAACAAAAGAAGATTTAGGTGGATTTAAAGAAACGTTAAAGCAAAAATGGGGTACATTAAAACTTGGCATTAAAAACAAGCTGGAAACAACAGGAGAAGATATTGTTGGATTCTACAATAAAATTAAAAACTGGTGGGGCGTGAAGAAATTAGATATAAGCAATAAACTGTCCACACTAAGAAGTGATGTATCTGCTTGGTGGACAGAGGTAAAGAATTGGTGGGGTGAAAAGACTTTATCTATTAAAGTTGCATTCGATTTCGTTAAAAACAAAATACAAGGTGCAATTGATAGCGTTACTGACTTTTTTGGTGGAAGTTCTAGATCTAATAAAAATAATTACTCTGGATATTCCTTACAATCTGCGGAAGCTATGCCCCAATATGAAGCTGCCGACCTTGGCTGGTACGCAAAAGGTGGATTATTTAATAAAGCGTCTGTCATTGGTGTCGGTGAAAATGGTACAGAAGCAGTTCTTCCACTAACAGATGCCAGAGCCATGAATATGATTGCGGATTCCATCACAGCGAACATATCTACACAAAATTCCATGACAGGTATGCACGATACTATTAAGCAAGCTGTTATTGAAGGCGTTGCTATGGCAATGATGAATAATCAGAAAAATTTTAAAATGCCTGAATATATCCAAAACAGTATCTATATAGATGGTGATGCAGTTGCTAGAGCAGTATCCAAGGCAAATACTGATAGAGATTACAGATACAATCCAACACCAAGATATGGATATTAATAAAAAATGTATCTTGAAAACAAAAATTGTATATGCTATAATGTGGGCAGGCTAAAAGAGAGTATAAGTCCATGTGACATCCCTTCCTGTACCAATTAGGGGCGGTGACAGGAAGAAGTATATCATACTTTAGTAAAAATAAGAGAACCATTGATAATAAAGATGGTTCTTTTTTTACGTTCATTTAGCTTGTTTAACGGTTCTGGCACTTAAAAAATTTGTCCTGATTGTCCTAAAACAATTGAATAATTATTAAGAATATGGTAAAATAAAGCAAAGGGAAAATAAATAATTCAGTGAAAATTTATTTAGGAAGAAAGGAGGTTAAGTTGATTAAAGTTCCTAATTTCACGAAAAACATTACAAATGACGATTTAACAAAATACAAGCATATGAAAGAAAGAAAAAAAGAAATTGAAGAAAAAAATAAAAAATTAGAAAAACAAATTGAGAAAATTAAAGAAGAAGGAACTGTAAAAGATAAAGTACGTGGCGGATTAGGCGGTACACAAAGTTTTTGTATCGAAGGATTTCCAATACCCCAATATGACCGACTTATATTGGCTTTGGAAACAAAAAAAGCTACATGGAAAGAACTATATGTACAAATAGAAGAAGCCGAAACCAACATAGAACTATTTCTTGCAAATATTACATTAGAAAATCCTGCTATGGCAAGAATAATTGATATGCGTTTTATAAAAGATATGACATGGAAAGAAATTGCTATTTGTATTGGCGGCAAAGCTACCGAAGATAGCATAAAAAAAGCTTTTGAACGATTCATGAAAAAACAAAAAGTCGCTTAAAAATCTTGCAAGAAATAACAAAATTTGCTATACTTCTCTTTACGGAAGTAATCGTGTTACAAGGTGGTAGCCTCCCTACTTCACAAAAGAAGGGAGGTGACGCACATGACAGAATTTCAAGTTATTTCGATTTTCTTATCTGCCGCAGGATTAGTAATTTCTGCTGGAAGATTGATTGTTGCGTTGCTTGCCTATTTAAACGATAGGAAAAACAAGCGTAAATAAATAATAAGCCTGCCTTGTACTTAGCCAGTCTGGACAGGCTTATAAGTCATATCAGAGGCTAACCACTTTGTGGGCGGTTGCTTCCTTTTTCTGTTTTCAATATATCATATTCAGAAATATTTTTCAAGGTAAAAAATCTGCAAACGAAAACCATATTTTTATATCCTAAAATTTATAGATAATTAAAGAATAAAAAAATCAAAAAAATATAATTTGGGGGTTGACTTTTGCAATACATAAATATATAATGAATTATGTAATGCAAAAAAAAGGAGATGATAAAAATTGCCTAGAACAGGCAGACCAACTAATAATCCCAAAAAAGAATCTCTTACTATTAGGCTTGACAAAGAAGCACAAAATATACTTGATGCTTATTGTAAACAAGAAAAAATTGAAAAAGGAGAAGCGACAAGACGAGGGATAAAAAAATTAAAGTCAGAATTAAAAGAAAATGAGTAATCGGCAAACTTGGCGGTAAGGCGATTACTCAAACACGTAACACTCTAGGAGGCATCAATCATTCCTATGGTGGAGCGAGCGACCCTGAAAGAGTGGTAGCTTTATTACACCCTTTTTTTTGGTGTATTTTCTTTAGCATACCATTCTTTTCAGGGATTTGTCAAGATCAAATTAAAGAAAGGAATGGTATTTTTATTATGCAAATTTTTAGAAAATTAAAAGCAATTAAAGCAAACAGACAAGCAGCATTAAAGGGAAAAAATAGATTTTTAAAAGAAGGTGGTGATTCTGATGCAAACTAAAAAAACACGCAATACCGCCGCTATGGAAAGCTTAAGAACTATGTCTAAAACAGAAGAATGTGTTGTAAAAGAATTACTTCGCATGGGTGCGTCCTATAACCGTATAGAGACATATTATGTCCAAGATTGTATTGTTGCTGCTGTAAATAGTAACATTCAAGATTTTAGAAATATCTCTGACTATGTAAATGCTATTAAAACCAAGGTTGCGGAAAAATATGGAATAACAAAACCAAATTTATGGAAAAACATAGAACGTACTATAGATAGAATGCTATATAAGGGTGATTATGACTATATTCTTAGTATGTTTAAAGGTGACTATGACCCAGACAGGCAAACTGTTGCAGCTAACCCCTTTATTCTTACTGTCGCAGAAAAAGTACGGGCAGATATGGCAAAAGAATATCGTAACGCTAATTATTTTCGGAACAAAATTAAAGAATCGGTTGAAAATATTACCGATCCAACACTATTAAATGGAATTTATAACATCATGATATCACTAAAAGGTGGTGCTAACAATGGTTGAGGAAAAGAAGCAGATAATTGAGGAACTTGTAAAGGAAGTTGAGGAAATCAGCAATATTGCTATGATACGGTTTATTTTGTTGATTGTCCGTTCTTACAAGAAGGGCGGTGCGATATGACAGAGAACAAGAAGAAACTTCACAATCTGATTGACAGCATTTCAGACAGCGGAACGCTTGAATATCTTGTAACCTTTATCACATTATTTTTGCAAAAGTGTGGAGGTGTCAAGGTATGACAGAACACCCATTTACTGAACCTTGCGTTAAACGAACAATATACGACCGCCAGAACAGTTTATGTGCATATTGCGGACAACGTAGACAGTTGAAACGTATGACGGTGGATCATATCATTCCGCTTTCTAAAGGCGGTACAGACGATATTGACAATCTACAATGTACTTGCAGGAAGTGTAACGGACTGAAAGAGGATATGCTTCCGAGCGAATTTACTGTATTTATTCAAAATATGCTTGAAAACAGCATGAGGATTGAGAAAAATAGTGCGGCACTGTAAATCAAGGAAAAACACATTAGTGCAAGCTTGATTGATGATATCTAATTCACGATTAACAAAATTTAATATAAAAGCGGTCAAAAACATGAAACGAAATGAATCAAAATGGCACAAAATGAAATATTGAATCTGATTTTTTGACATGGTATAATAATAGTGGAATTAAATACAAAGACCGCTGACGAACTATCTAAAAATGGTTCTGATGTGGTCTTTTTGCTTTTCAACAAAAAAAATAACAATTAAAACTAAAAATAAATTTAGGCGGAAAAACATTAAAAAAATTATGAAATGTCCTATATGTCACGAATGCATATGCTAAAATTTATAATAAGGACAACCGCCAAGGAGCTGATACATAGCTTTAAGGCGGTTTTTTATTTAAAAAAATATTGTTACTTTAAAATTTAAAAATAAAATATTATTTTATCCCACCGACCAGAGAGTCGAGAAAGCGAGGAATGTATATGGAAAACAATTCTATTAATTCTAACTTCAAAAAAGAAAAGTATGAACAAACTCTAATTAATCTTGTACCACATTTAGCAGAACTGCTAGACAATGGTTTTATTCTGGAAATCGCAAAATCCCGATCTGGAATTAAGGTTTTTAGAACCATTCGGCGACATGAAATTCTAGATTATAAGAATGGTGGTGTTCGCTAGGTGACAGAAAGAGAGATTTTTGAAAACACCTTAAGCCATTTTAAAATTAAAACAAAAAGAAATAATACAGCACAATGTTTTTGCCCAGCACATGATGATAAAAAAGCTTCCCTAACAATTACTATGGGAGATAAAGGCATTTTATTTAAGTGTCATGCAGGTTGTGACATTGACAATATTTTAAGAATAGCAGGTATTGAAAAAAAAGATATTTTCTATGATACAGAACCACAAAAAGAAAAATGGATTACCTATATAGAAAGTAGAGAAAGAAAAAAACTAGAAACTTATTATAATTATATTTCTCCTTTTAACGGAAATTATCTATACACTAAAATTAGACTTCAAGGAAAAGATATAAAGTTTGGTACACTAGAAAATAACAGATTTACTTATGGACTTAAAGGAAGAAAACTAAAGGACATGAAAGGCATTTACGGAAATTTACAATCCATAAAAAAAGCCATTGCAGAAAAGAAACCTATCTTTCTTCCTGAAGGAGAAAAAGACGTTAACACACTAACTAAAAAGGGATATGTCGCTTGTACTTATGGCAGTGCTAGTGACTGGAATCCAGAACTTGCACCATTTTTCAAAGGAGCAATCATTTACATACTAGCTGACAATGACGAAGCTGGAATTAAAGTTGCAACCACTATTTATAATGACTTAAAAGAAATTGCCAAAAATGGCAAAATCATTTTGCCTGTTCCAGATATTCCTCATGCTGACATCACAGATTATTTTAACGCTAAACATACAAAAGAAGAATTTGAACAATTATTGCAGCAGGAACAAAATACCGTTAAAGAAAAAAATATGGAATCTTTACAACTTCCAGCACAGGCACAGCAAGAACAAGTTACAATAACAAAGATTGTAGAAAATGATCCATTAAGACAATTTCATCATTTCAATGGAAAAGACCAAAGCAAACCTACAGGAGTATTTGATTTTGCAATTTTTAAATACTTTAAAGAAAATTATCATGTTTTTATTTGTGGTTCACCTTATTTATATACAGATGGGGTATATATAAGAGATGCTAACGGAACAAAGATTAAAAAAATTATCCGAGATTGTTTATATGAACAATTTAAAAAATCAAGAATAATTAATCAAGTTTACAATTTGATTTTTGAAGCAGAAGAATTTCAATTAGATTTTTCAGAAGTAAATCAATATCAAAAATCTTGGATCAACTTCCAAGATTGTATGCTAGATGTAAATACTATGCAGAAAATGCCACATGATCCAAAATATTTTTCTATTAATCAAGTGCCTTATTGTTATAAAGATATTGAAAAAGCACCAAAAGGAAAAGAAATAGAACAATTTCTCAATTCTATGATTCCAGATAAAGATGATAGAAAAATGTTTTTAGAATTTTCAGGACTAGCAAAAACAACAGATACTTCTTTTCAGAAATTTTTAGTTTTACTTGGAGCAGCAGGAAACGGAAAATCCGTTTTAATTCGTTTAATAGAAGCTTCTACAGGCAAAATGAATACTAGTAATGTGGCAATGCAAAATCTTGAAAAAAGATTTGCTACTTCTAATCTTGTTGGAAAAACATTAAATGCTTGTGCTGATTTATCAGAAGATGCTATGGAAGATTGTTCTAACATTAAGCAAATTGTCGGGGAAGATAGCTTGATGGCAGAACGAAAAGGAGAAAATGCTTTTTCTTTCAAAAGCTATACTAAATTAGTTTTTAGCACCAATATGCTACCTATGGTAAAAAATGAAAAAACAGCAGGATTTTATCGAAGAATGCTAGTACTTAAAATAAATAAACCAACAATTCAAGATTCTGACGTTGATATTAATTTTTTTGAAAAATTAGAAAACGAAATACTTTATTTTTGTAAAATTTCTATTGATGCACTTCATGAAGCATATCAACGTGGAACAATCACTATATCAGAAAATAGCAAAAAAGCAGTAAACCAACTAAGAAAAGATTCTGACGTAGTACAAGCATGGATTGATGATTGTTGTATTACAAAAGAAGATTTACGAATAGAAAGAACCGTAGCATATGAAAATTTTAAAAAATATTGTGAAGAAGAAGAAAGACAATCTTTAACTCGAAATGGATTTTTTAAAACATTACGTACAAAAAATTATATCGAAGCAATAATAAAAGGTTATCGTTATTTTAAAGGATTAAATCTTAACGAAAACTGCACCCCAAACATTAAAAAAACTGCACCCAATGAATTTATAGAAATATCAAAAAAAGAATTAGAAAAATTACCATTCAAATAAAGGGTGCAATATTTTATAATTTAGGTGCAGTTTAAGTGTAATATTTTTTTAAAAATTGCACCCCTTAAATTTACTATAAATAAAGGATTTATTATTCTTAGGGTGCAAAAGGTGCAGATTTTATATAAAATATTAGTAAAAATTAAAATATACATAAACACATATCAAAATAATACAAAATACATATTTAAAAAAGAGTACAGCTAAAAAACTGCACCTTTTGCACCCCCCCCC
>ERZ778512.1536-NODE-1536-length-14694-cov-5.605574_pt1 | contig 14694 bp, 10 predicted proteins | sample MGYA00510346_ERZ778512 | MGnify/ENA primary metagenome ERZ778512 (study PRJEB29527, sample SAMN07138962) | mouse gut metagenome | material: feces | host: mouse | place: China:Nanjing | collected 2016-01-25 ...
CCGTATAACTTTTATAGGAAAATTGTGGCTGGTGTGCTGGTTTAGAAACCGTATATTTTTTTCGGGGGGATTGTTGCTGATATGGAAAAGAAATTTTTTGAAGCATTTCCGAATTTAAAGCTTGAGGGTGTGCAGAAAGATTTGTTTGAACAGGTGGTTGTCGAGAAAATTACGGCTACCAAGCGCAAAGACTTATTGCGTGTCTATATTCGTAGTGAGCGGCTGATTGACAAGGAGGCTGTGTTTGCGGTGGAACGCGAGATAAAGAAGCAGTTTTTTTCGAAAGAGTTTATGGTGATTAAGATATATGAGCACTTTCTTTTATCGGGACAGTATAATCCGCAGAAACTAATGGAGGTTTACAGGGAAAGTATTTTGTTGGAGTTAAAAGAGTGTGAACATATGCTCTATATGATGTTTCGGCAGGCGGAAATGGCATTCCCAGATAATAATACAATGGAACTGGTGCTTGAAAATAGTGTGATTGCGAAGTCCAAAGAGGATCAGCTAATCTGTATTTTGGATAAGGTGCTCAATGAGCGCTGCGGTTTTCAGGTACGTTTTCAAGTGGATTATAAGGAAGTGCAGGCAGGCAAATATCGAGAGGACGATGAACTGCGGATTCAGAAAATTGTGGAGGGGATTACCAGCCGTTTTCATGCAGGCAGCAGTCAGGAGGCGGGTGCAGCAGGGCAGAGTGCCAAGAATAGTGCATCGTCTGGAACGGCAAAAGCGGCAGCGGCGAAATCCTTTGCGGCAGAAAAGGGTGCAGCACAAGGGGGGGCAGTACAAAGAGGTGCAGCACAAAATGGTGCAGCGCAAAAAACAGAGAAGCCAGCGGGTTTTGGTTCGTCTTCTGCGGATAGAGGCTGGCAGGCAAAGAAAGGAGAGGGTTTCCAGCGCAGACTTCCTAAGAAATCAGATAATCCAGATGTGATTTTTGGGCGTGATTTTGATGATGAGGCAATGAATATTAGTGAGATCTGGGGCGAGATGGGAGAAGTTACCATTCGCGGCAAGGTACGCACGCTTGACAAGCGCGAAATTCGCAACGAAAAAACGATTGTCAGCTTTGAAATCACGGATTTTACAGATACGATAAAGGTAAAAATGTTTGTACATAATGAGCAGTTGGGGGAACTGTTGGACAATCTAAAGGTTGGGGCATTTTTAAAGGTAAAGGGTATTACAGTCAACGATATGTTTGACAGAGAACTGACAATTGCAACGGTTGTTGGATTAAAGAAAATTCCTGACTTTACAACAACGCGTATGGATAACAGCGCAAAAAAACGAGTAGAACTTCACTGTCATACAAAAATGAGCGATATGGACGGCGTTTCCGATGTAAAGGATATTATTAAGCGTGCGAAAAAGTGGGGACATAAGGCAATTGCAATTACCGATCACGGTTGTGTGCAGTCTTTTCCAGATGCAAACCATGCAGTTGATCCAAAAGAAGATTTTAAAATTTTATATGGAGTAGAGGGGTATTTGGTAGACGATTTGAAAGAAACCGTGACAAACGGTAAAGGGCAGACGTTTGAGGAATCGTTTGTGGTTTTTGACATTGAAACAACAGGATTTTCACCGATAAATAATCGTATAATTGAGATTGGCGCAGTCAAAGTGGTAAACGGGCAGATTACAGAGCGTTTTTCTACTTTTGTCAATCCGGAAGTACCAATTCCTTTTGAAATTGAGAAATTGACGAGCATTAATGACAGCATGGTAATGGAGGCGGATACCATTGAAGTGATTCTGCCGCAGTTTCTCAGCTTTGTCGGGGACGCGGTTCTTGTGGCGCACAATGCTAGTTTTGATGTCAGCTTTATTCAGGAAAATGCAAAACGCCAGAAGATACCAACGGATTTTACCTATGTAGACACGGTAGCTGTTGCACGTGTTTTATTGACAAACCAAGCAAAATATACATTGGATGCAGTGGCGAAAACCTTGGGAATTTCACTGGAAAATCATCATAGGGCTGTGGACGACGCAGAGTGTACAGCGGAAATTTTTGTGAAATTTATTGCAATGCTGAAAAAGGACGGTGTTGAAACATTAGATGCACTAAACGAGCTTGGAAAGTCAAGCGTGAACGCGATACGGAAACTGCATTCGTATCATATTATTATTTTGGCAAAAAATCAGACAGGCAGAATTAATCTGTATCGCTTAGTGTCGGAGTCGCACCTTACCTATTTTTATAAACGCCCACTAATTCCGAAAAGTTTGATTGCAAAGTATCGTGAAGGCTTGATTATTGGAAGTGCGTGCGAGGCAGGAGAACTGTTTCGGGCATTGCTGGACGGGCAGAGCGAGGAGCAGTTGGTAAAAATTGCGCAGTTTTATGACTATTTGGAAATACAGCCCATTGGCAACAACCGCTTTATGATTGAATCGGAACGGCATCGGGATATTCAATCAGAAGAGGACTTAATTAACTTAAACAAACGTGTAGTAAAGCTGGGAGAACAGTTAAATAAGTTAGTGGTGGCGACGTGCGATGTGCATTTTCTGGATCCGGAGGATGAGGTATACCGCCGAATTATTATGGCAGGAAAAGGGTTTAAGGACGCCGACGAACAGGCACCACTGTTTTTGCGCACTACAGAGGAGATGCTGGACGAATTTTCTTATTACCTTGGCAGTGAGAAAGCGGAGGAAATTGTCATTACCAACACCAATAAAATTGCCGATATGTGCGATAAAATTGCGCCTGTCCGACCCGATAAATGTCCGCCGGTGATTGAAAACAGCGACCAGCAGTTAACCGATATCTGTTACCGCAAAGCGCATGAAATGTATGGGGAGGAGCTGCCAGAAATCGTGGAGGCGCGGCTGAAGCGGGAGCTAAATTCCATTATTAGCAATGGGTTTGCGGTGATGTATATTATTGCGCAGAAATTGGTGTGGAAATCGGTAGAGGACGGCTATCTTGTGGGCTCACGCGGATCAGTGGGATCGTCCTTTGTGGCTACAATGGCGGGAATCACAGAGGTTAATCCATTAAGCCCGCACTATTATTGTAAGAAATGTCATTACAATGATTTTTATTCAGAAGAAGTAAAAGCATTTGCTGGTATGGCAGGTTGTGATATGCCGGATAAAGACTGCCCTGTGTGTGGTGAAAAGTTGGTGAAAGATGGTTTTGATATTCCGTTTGAAACGTTCCTTGGATTTAAGGGAAATAAAGAGCCAGATATTGACTTAAACTTTTCGGGAGAGTACCAGAGTAAAGCACATAAATATACAGAAGTTATTTTCGGCTATGGGCAGACTTTCCGCGCGGGAACAATCGGCACATTGGCAGATAAAACGGCGTTTGGATATGTGAAAAATTATTATGAGGAGCGCGGCACACATAAGCGCACGAGTGAGATTAATCGAATTGTAGAGGGCTGTGTTGGTGTGCGGCGTACAACGGGACAGCATCCTGGGGGAATTGTTGTGCTTCCCGTAGGTGAGGAAATTAATTCCTTTACACCAGTACAGCATCCGGCAAACGATATGACAACCGACACAGTAACCACGCATTTTGATTATCATTCGATTGATCATAACTTGTTAAAATTGGATATTCTAGGACACGATGATCCAACGATGATTCGTATGTTGCAGGATTTAACGGGGATTGATCCGACAACCATTCCGCTTGATGACAAGGCGGTAATGTCCTTATTTCAGAATACGTCGGCCCTTGGCATCGAGCCAGAACAGATTGGCGGCTGTAAGCTGGGCGCGCTGGGGATACCAGAGTTTGGAACGGATTTTGCTATGCAGATGTTAATTGATACACAGCCGAAATATTTTTCTGATTTGGTACGGATTGCGGGACTTTCGCATGGAACGGATGTTTGGCTAGGCAATGCACAGACCTTGATTCAGGAGGGAAAGGCAACCATTTCTACAGCGATATGTACACGTGATGATATTATGATTTATTTGATTGGTATGGGAATGGACAGTGAACTTTCTTTTACGATTATGGAGAGCGTGCGAAAGGGAAAAGGCTTAAAACCTGACTGGGAACAGGCTATGCTGGAGCATAATGTGCCAGATTGGTATATCTGGTCGTGCAAAAAAATTCAATATATGTTCCCCAAGGCGCACGCAGCAGCGTATGTTATGATGGCATGGCGCATTGCATATTGTAAAGTGAATTATCCATTGGCGTATTATTGTGCCTTTTTTAGTATTCGGGCTTCGGCGTTTTCGTATGAACTAATGTGCCAAGGAAAAGACTTTTTGGAGCGCATGATTGCAGACTATAAAAAGCGTGCGGATACTTTGACCAATAAGGAGCAGGATACGCTAAAGGATATGCGGATTGTGCAGGAAATGTATGCACGTGGATTTGAATTTGAACCGATTGATATTTTTCGGGCACATTCACGAAATTTTCAAATTGTGAACGGAAAAATTATGCCGTCGCTTAGCAGTATTGAGGGACTTGGCGAAAAAGCAGCAGATGCGGTAATGGAGGCGGCAAAAGACGGGCCGTTTTTATCAAAAGATGATTTCCGCAGCAGAACAAAAGTTTCTAAGACTGTAATCGACCTTATGGGTGACTTAGGGCTGCTGGGAGATATACCGGAGTCGAATCAGATTAGTTTGTTTGATTTGGTGGGATAGAACGGTGGTGTGAGCGGTTAAGGATTTATCTTCCTTATGAATAGGGGCTGTGAAAAATAGGAGTTGAAAACTTCGATTTTCACAGTCCCTTTAATACTTTTTGTGGGCATATTGCTGACTAAAATTTCGTTGAGTAAATTGCTCTATAAATTTTTATGGGACTGTGCTAATGTTAAGTTGTACTTATCCGTTGGAGGGGATGGCATATGACAAGGATAGAACAAAAGGAAGCCAAGAAAATGAAAATTATTCAGGTGGCGTTGGATTTATTTGTGGAACGTGGATATTATGGAACAAAAACAAATCAAATATCCAGACGGGCAGGGATTAGCGAAGGGTTGTTGTTTCATTATTTTCCTACAAAGGAAATTCTGTTAGAAGAATTGGTAAATATCGGGCTGGAAGGGATGCGTATGCCGATGCTGGTCAAAGCAGAAAACGGTCTGGATTTTTTTTACCAGTTTACAAAAATGTTGTTTTTGGAAGTGGAGAAAAATCCTTATATTGCGAAAATGTTTGTGTTTATGGGGCACGTGGTACAGGCTGAAGATATACCAGAAAAAATCCGGCAACTGGCAGCGTCGGTAGATACGATTGTCTTTTGCCAAAGCTGGGTGGAAGCAGGACAGAAAGATGGAAGTATCCGAGAGGGAAATGCCAAGTCACTGTCCAATATGTACTGGTGTGCGATACATGGAATTATGGAACAGTATGCCTTCCGTCCAGAAATGCTGCTGCCAGAGTCGGAATGGATAACAGGCATGATGAGAAATGAAAAGAAATCGTTTTAGGAGGGTAATTATGAGTGAAAATAGAAAGAAAATTGTAATCGTAGGCGGCGGAATTGCCGGGTTGTCCGCAGGAATTTACGGAAAACTAGCAGGTTATGATGTAGATATTTATGAAAAAAATCCAGTTGTGGGGGGGCAGTGCATGGGGTGGAACCGCAAAGGCTGCCATATTGATAATTGTATTCATTGGCTGACTGGAACGAAAAAAGGGACAGCACTCCGAAAAGTATGGGAAACAGTCGGGGCATTAAAGGAAGATACAGAATTTGCAGACTGTGACAGCTTTTATACAAGCATGAAAGGGGATGTTCAGGTAACGCTGTGGAAAGATTTAGAGCGGACGCAGAAAGACCTTATCCGATTATCTTCCGAAGATGAAACGGAAATAAAAAAATTTGTGGAATATGTAAAATACGCAGCCGAATGTGAGATACCAGCCGAAAAACCTATGGATGCTATGGGAATCATAGATTATATTCATATGGGCGCTTCCATGGCAAATATGCCGAAAGTGATGAAGGAATATGGTTCTATTGATTTAGCGGATATGGCTGGACGGTTTCAGCATCCTGCATTGAAAGCGTTGTTTACAGATTATCTGCCCAAAGAATATGTTGCAAGTTCATTTCTTGTTTCTTATGCTAGTATCGCAACTGGCAATGGTGAAATTCCAATGGGCGGCTCTTTGGCAATGGTAAACCGTATGGTGGCGCAGTTCCAGAGGCTGGGCGGCAATTTATACTGCAATGCGCCGGTTTCGCGGATTTTGATAGAAAAGAAAAAAGCAGTGGGGATTGAAACAGCAGATAAAAAAACGGTGTTGGCGGATTATGTTATTTCATCTGTGGATACGATGGAGATGTTTGGCAATTTAATTGGGAAGAAATATATGGATGAAAAATGGCAGCGCTGTTATGCAGATAATGAAAAATACCCTCTTTTTAGTGCCGTTCAGGCAGCATTTGTGGCAGATAGGGAAGCATATAACGGGAAAGGAACTATTTTTTTTGACTGCGTTCCTTTTATAACAGGCGGAAAGGAAGTGGAGAGAATTTCGGTAAAAAGTTATGAGTATGAACCCGGATTTGCCCCAACAGGGAAAGTGGTGCTTCAGGTAAACGTCCCGCAATTTGACAAGGAATACTTATACTGGAAAAGTCTGACAAAGGAGGACTATGCACGTCAGAAAAAGGAGGCGGCAGAAGCAATAGAGGAGCGGCTGCTGATACAGTTTCCTGCTCTTTCGGGGCATATAGAATTTCTTGATTGCTGGACGCCGATTACATATGAACGTTACTGTAATGCATATCATGGGGCATATATGGGCTTCATTACGAGAAAGGGTGTAAAATCTTTTCGCGTTAAGGGAAAACTAAAAGGGGTAAAAAATCTGTATATTGCCAGCCAGTGGATTATGGCACCAGGAGGGCTTCCGGTAGCGGTAACGGCAGGAAAGTTTGCTGTGTGGAGGATTGCCCGGAAGGATAAAAGAATGATTAAGGATTCTTTTTTATAATAGCACATAAAATAACGCGAAATCTGAATTGTTCTGATTCGATTTCGCGTCGTAAACTGCGGAAGATGGGACTTGAACCCACACGTTGTTACCAACACAAGATCCTTAGTCTTGCCTGTCTGCCAATTCCAGCACTTCCGCATATAAATATGTATCTGAGAAGCTTTTCATAAAAAGCTTCTGTATTGCCACTGCAAGATATATCTTATCACCCATATACTAATTTGTCAACAATTTTTTTTAACTTTACAGAAAATATTATTGAAAATTTTGCGGGAAATTTTTTGCAAAATATATTGACAAAATTGGGAAAAGACGGTAAAATATGATTTGTGCGCAGGAGTGGTGGAATTGGCAGACGCGCAGGCTTCAGGTGCCTGTGGTAGCAATACCGTGTGGGTTCAAGTCCCATCTCCTGCATTTGATAGCGCGAAATCGAATTAGAGTGGTTCAGATTTCGCGTTTTTTGTGTAATGAGGAAACTTTGAAAATACTTGGTTTCTTTTTTTTTCTTTTAAATTTGTGTTTTCTGCTGCTTTCTCTTTTCTATCTTTGCTAAAAAGGATCTTCCGTTTTCATTATAAAAAGGATTTTCTCTTGTGTTGTTATATCTTTTGTCAGTTCATAATGATATTGCCTGATTTTATGAATATCTTCAATCGTGAAATCAGGATTGATAATCGCTTTTGCAATCATAATTCTTCCTCACTTTCCAATATTATCTCATAACTTTGGCAAATTCTTCTCTTAGGAATTGTCAAAAAATAACTTGTTAACTTGATACAAGTCAAATTGATGCGTTATTTATTGACAGTTCCTTATTCAAGATAATACGCTTTCTTTGCTTTTCGCTCAACATTATTCCTATTTTTTTCTGTACTCACGAACGATTAGATTTTCCTTTCTGCACAACACGTATTGCCCACTTATGCAATATGGTCTGCGCTGAAATTGGAAAACCTTAACGGTCGTCAGTATAAATTTCATTCGCTTGAGATTCTTAAACTGCCTGTACACTGCGAAATTGCATAAATTTTGAAAGTATGCTATATTAAATTGGTCAATTTTGAGAGGAGCAGCAAAATGAATATTAGAAAAGCCAAATGTAATGATTTATCAAGAGTTGCTGAAATATATGTATTAAATAACCGCATTCATTTTTTCCCAATATTTAAAGATGAGAACTATTCTTTTGGGGAGTTGCAGGTGGTATCGTTAATAGACAATTACTTTAAAAAGGATGAAATAATAAAAAATCTATATGTATTTGACAATGGACTAATTAGAGGTTTTATCCTGATGAATCATACCGAAATAGATAAATTGTACGTCGATCCTTTTTTTCAAGGCAGGAAAATAGGCGAGGAGTTGCTTAAATTTGCTATAAAAGAATTGCACGCAAAGAATTTATGGGCATTAGAAAAAAATAGTAAAGCGATTTCCTTTTACCAAAGGCATGGCTTTTATTTAACAGGGAAGAAAAAATTGGAAGAAGATACAACAGAATATCTGGTTGAATTGGAGTTAGGAACTGTCCAAAAATAACTTTTAATATTGCTTGTCTTTTTCTCCGATAGCACTACTCAAAAATCAGTTATATAGCCCGCTATGCGCCTGATTTTTGAGCAGCACTCTCGAAGAAAAATCCTGCACACTATTTAAAAGTTATTTCTTGACAGTTCCTTAGAAAAGTTTCTAAAATAAATCAGAAAGCTGAAAAAGTCATAAAGTCGAAATTTCAAATATTTGAAAAATAAAAAAGGAATTTTGAATTTGGCGTGGAATATTATAACTAAGGGATAAGGAATTGTACATTTTGTATGCAAGATCTGTTATACTAAGCGTTAAAAAGACTGACGCTAAGGAACTATCACTAAATAAGTATAACAATATGCACACAACCGCACAAAGGAAAATTGCCGCTTTGCGGCGTGTGGCTGGTAGGAGAGAAGGATATTTTCTGCTTGAGTGTACAAGGGAAAGGCATGGTTTAAAACATGACAATTCGGGAAAATTTAGAGCAGTGGGAGAAGGAATATCTAAGCCCGTATGCTACGTTGAGTATTCATTCAAAGGGCAGAAGTAGGGCAGAGGATCAATGTGATATTCGACCTGTGTTCCAAAGGGATAGAGATCGGATTATCCATTCTAAATCTTTTCGGCGGCTAAAGGATAAAACACAGGTTTTTTTATCGCCGGAAGGTGATCATTATCGCACGCGGCTGACACATACACTGGAAGTTTCGCAGAATGCCAGGACAATTGCAAGGGCGTTGCAGCTCAATGAGGAGTTAGTGGAGGCGATTGCGCTGGGGCATGACTTAGGGCACACACCATTTGGACACGCGGGAGAGCGGGCATTGGATGAAATCTGCCCATTTGGATTTAAACATAATGAGCAGAGTGTGCGGACGACAGAGATTTTGGAGAAAGATGGTGAGGGGCTGAATCTTACATGGGAAGTAAAGGATGGTATCCGCAATCATCAAACAGCGGATATGCCGGCAACACTCGAAGGAAAAATTGTGCGTCTTTCGGATAAAATTGCATATACATATCATGATATGGATGACGCAGTGCGGGCAGGCATTTTAAAGGAACGGGATGTACCACGTGAGATTGGAGAGATAATCGGCTATTCGCCTAGGGAACGGCTGAATAATTTTATTCATGATATTGTAACGCAGAGCAAGGGTTCTAATGATGTGCGGATGTCGGCGGAGGTAGAGCTTGCATTGAAGAATCTGCGGCGCTTTATGTATGACAAAGTCTATAGTAATCCGGTAGCAAAATGTGAGGAAAAAAAGGCGGTTTCGCTGATTCAGACACTGTACCGTCATTATATGAACCATACAAACGAACTGCCGAAATTTTTTGTAGAACTGGGATTTCGGGGAGAACCAAGAGAAAAGGTCGTTTGTGACTATATCAGTTCTATGACAGATCGGTTTGCGATTGCACTGTATGAGAAATTATATGTACCGAAGTTCTGGATGGGGTAAAAATGCGAAAAGGAGTTCGATTGCAATGTATTATCCGGAGGAATTGGTTGAGGAAGTAAGGCAGAAAAACGATATTGTTGATGTGGTTTCAAGTTATATTCGACTGGAGAAAAAGGGGAGCAACTATATGTGCTGCTGCCCTTTTCACGGGGAAAAAACGCCATCGTTTTCTGTGAATCGAGGCAGACAGATTTATAAATGCTTCGGATGCGGAGAGGGTGGAAATGTTGTTACTTTTGTGATGAAATATGAGAACTGCACGTTTCAGGAAGCACTGAAGATTCTTGCAGAAAAGGCAGGCGTAGAATTGCCGCAGGCGGAATATTCCGAGGAAGCACGCCGTAAAGAGAACAGGCGTCAAAGGCTTATGGAAGTGAACAAGGAGGCTGCGAAATTCTATTTTTATCAGCTTCGCACTGAGCGGGGAGCACAAGCAAAGGACTATTTGGACAAGCGCAGGCTTTCTGATGAAACAAGAAAGAATTTTGGCCTTGGTTATGCGCCGATTCAAGGTGGGGAACTTTTGGCATATTTGCACCAGAAAGGATTTGATGATGCAGATATTCGGGATGTGGGATTGGCAAAAATAGACGAAAGGCGCGGAACCAATACTTTATTTTGGAATCGCGTAATGTTTCCAATACAGGATATCAACCATAGAGTCATCGGGTTTGGCGGGCGTATTATGGGAGAGTCTGATAGCGGACCGAAATACTTAAATTCGCCGGAAACAGAAATTTTTGACAAGAGCCGCAACCTTTATGGCATGAATTACGCACGCACGTCACGGTCAGGAAATATAATATTGTGTGAGGGTTATATGGATGTCATCAGTATGCATCAGGCGGGCTTTACACAGGCGGTGGCTTCGCTGGGAACTGCGTTTACAATGGGACAGGCTGGATTAATTAAAAAATATACAAGAGATGTCCTATTAGCATATGACAGTGATGGCGCAGGTGTGAAAGCAGCGCTTCGGGCAATCCGGATTTTACGGGGAGCAGGAATGTCTGGGAAGATAATTAATATGACTCCGTATAAAGATCCGGATGAATTTATTAAGAATTTGGGGAAAGAAGCGTTTCAAGAACGAATTGAAGACGCAGAAAATTCATTTTTGTTTGAGATTCGGATGCTGGAACGTGATTTTAATATGGATGATCCTGAGGAGAAAACAAATTTTCATAATCAGATTGCACGCAGGCTTTGCGATTTTGGCGAGGATGTTGAGCGCGAGAACTACTTGGAAGCAGTGGCGGAGAAATATCATATCGGTTTTGAGAACTTAAGGAAACTAGTAGTCAATATGGCTGCCAAAACAGGCGGATATGGAAACGGCAGTCTTGCAGAAAACGATATTCGTGGGTATTCAGGACTGCGGGCAAAATCTGGTATTAAGAGCAGGGTAAAGAATACACCGGAGGAAAATGCGAAGAAGGCACAACGGCTTTTGCTTACATGGCTTTGCGATGCGCCGCAGCTTTATGCAAAGATAAAACGTTATATTACACCAGAGGATTTTACGATTGAGATGTATGGTAAAGTTGCGGAACGGATGTTTGAAGATATTGAAAACAACTGTTTGAATCCGGCAAGCCTAATCAATATGTTTACAGAAGAAAAGGAGCAGAGCGAAGCAGCGTCTTTGTTTACGACGAAGCTTCCGCAGCTTGAGAGTGAGCAGGAACAGGAAAAAGCATTTCATGATATCCTTGTAAATGTCAAGAAAAACAGCTTCGAATACTATTCGGCTAGGTCAGGAGTGGATATTTCAGCATTAAATAAAGTAATTGAAGGGAAAAAAGCGCTGGAAGAACTTAGCAAAACGCATATTTCTTTGAATTAAGGATAAAAATAATATGGTATGGAGGATTGACCAGAATGGATGAAAACACACAAGCAAAATTTGATGCGAAATTAAAGGAGCTTTTAGCGGCAGCGAAGAAAAAGAAAAACGTACTGGAATATCAGGAAATCAACGACTTTTTCAAGGATATGCCTCTTGAGGAGGAACAATTTGAAAAAATTCTGGAAACTTTAGAGCAGAACAACGTTGATGTATTGCAGATCATTGATGATGATGATCTGCCTGATGATGACCTGCTTCTTGCGGAGGATGAAGAAGTTGATATGGAAAATATCGACCTCTCTGTTCCGGATGGTGTTGGGATTGAAGACCCTGTTAGAATGTATTTAAAGGAGATTGGAAAGGTTCCTTTGCTGAGCGCCGATGAGGAGATTGAGCTTGCTAAAAAAATGGAGCTTGGCGATGAGGAAGCAAAGAAACGGCTTGCTGAGGCGAATCTGCGTCTTGTGGTTAGTATTGCAAAGCGGTATGTAGGAAGGGGAATGCTGTTCCTTGACTTGATACAAGAAGGCAATCTGGGCTTAATTAAAGCTGTTGAGAAGTTTGACTATCGAAAGGGTTATAAATTTTCAACCTATGCGACTTGGTGGATTCGTCAGGCGATTACAAGGGCGATTGCAGATCAGGCAAGAACCATTCGTATTCCGGTGCATATGGTAGAAACGATTAACAAACTTATCCGAGTGAGCAGACAACTCTTACAGGAACTGGGGCGTGAACCGACGCCAGAAGAAATTTCAAAGGAAATGAATATGCCCGAAGACCGAGTGCGTGAAATATTAAAGATTTCTCAGGAACCAGTTTCTTTGGAAACGCCGATTGGCGAGGAGGAAGACAGTCATTTAGGTGATTTTATCCAAGACGACAATGTTCCTGTGCCTGCGGATGCAGCGGCGTTTACTTTGTTAAAAGAACAGCTTGTGGAGGTTCTTGATACTTTAACAGACAGAGAGCAGAAAGTGCTTCGGCTGCGTTTTGGGTTAGATGATGGCAGAGCACGCACTTTGGAGGAGGTTGGCAAGGAGTTTAATGTCACCAGAGAGCGTATTCGGCAAATTGAGGCAAAAGCGCTGCGTAAACTCCGTCATCCATCAAGAAGTCGTAAGCTAAAGGATTATCTGGACTAAGGGAGATGTTATGAATGCTGTTGTCAAATCGGATGCAGGCAGTTGTCGGGCTTGTTGCACCTTGTGCAAGTATAGCGGATATCGGCTGTGATCATGGATATGTTGCAATAGAGCTGATAAGCCGCTGTATCTGCCAGCATGTGTTTGCTATGGATATTCATTTAGGGCCACTAGAACGGGCGAAGCATAATATAAAAGAATATAGGATGCAGGAATATATTGAAACAAGGCAGTCAAATGGTATGGAATCGCTTTCCAAAGGGGAGGCAGAGGGTGTTATCTGCGCAGGTATGGGCGGACGTCTGATAATTTCCATTCTGGAACGTGGGCAGATGTTAGTCCGCGATATGCGGCAGGTTGTGTTACAACCACAGTCTGAAATAGATGAGGTACGGGCATATCTGCGTAAAAACGGTTTTTTGATTGAGAAAGAAGATATTATTTGCGAAGATGGGAAATATTATCCTATGATGCGAGCACTGCCCAATGTGCCTGGCAGGCAGGAAAAGCAGACGGCGGAGAATCTTACAAGGGTAAGAGATATGTATGGATTATATTTATTGGAAAAGTCACATCCTACGTTAAAAAGGTATCTTCTTTGGCAGAAAGAACATACACAGCAAATTTTGCAAAATTTAATATATCAGTGTCAGCATACTCCAAGGCAGCAGCAACGGATTGATGAGTTAAATCAGAAGCTGGGGGATATCGTTTATTGTTTGTATCATTATTTTTAGTGTTTTGTGGATTGTTTTAGCGCTCTCATTTTTACTTTTAAATTTCTTATATTTTTTTAGTTTCTTATTTTTTATATAGAGGAGAATTTATGAGATGCTGTGAAATTATAGAAAAGTTGGAAACGCTTGCTCCTGTGTGCTATGCAGAGGAATGGGATAATGTGGGGCTTCTTGCAGGAAGACGTGATAAAGAGGTGAATACAATCTATATCGCGCTGGATGCTTCCGATGATATCATAACAGAAGCAGTACATATGGGTGCAGATATGCTTCTGACACATCATCCGTTGATTTTTCGGAAATTGGGACGTGTGAATACTGACGATTTTATTGGAAGGCGCATTGTGACATTGATCCAAAAGGATATTAGCTATTATGCTATGCACACGAATTTCGATGTAATGGGAATGGCGGATGCAGCAGCGGATGCACTATCGCTGACAGACAGAAGCGTATTAAATATAACGTTTGAGGATAAGCATATTACGGAAGGCTGCGGACGTGTGGGGCAGCTACCCAAAAGATTAAGCGTTGCAGAATGCGCAGCATTTGTTAAAGAGTGTTTTCAAGTGCCACATGTTAAAGTGTTTGGCGACTTAGAACGTTTTGTCGAAAAGGCAGCAGTTATGCCGGGATCGGGTGGCAGTTATATTCAAGATGCATTAAAAGCAGGCGCAGAAATTATGATAACAGGTGATATTGACCACCATAAAGGCATTGATGCGGTTGCACAGGGACTTACAATAATTGATGCAGGGCATTATGGGATAGAAAAGCTGTTTATTCCATATATGGAAGCAATTTTAAAAGAACAGCTTACCGGCGTGCGTGTCTGCAAGGCTGATTTTAAGGAGCCGTTTGTGGTGATTTAGCATGCTGTTTCAGTTTCACACCAAAAGAACGTAAAATCAGCGTTCTAAAATCATTTGAAAGGGGAAATGTGTGGAATGGATAGAATGAACGGAAAAAAAGAGAGTTATTTGGTGACAGTGGATGGGAAAACAAGAGAATATCCA
>ERZ778512.1537-NODE-1537-length-14691-cov-4.938234_pt1 | contig 14691 bp, 17 predicted proteins | sample MGYA00510346_ERZ778512 | MGnify/ENA primary metagenome ERZ778512 (study PRJEB29527, sample SAMN07138962) | mouse gut metagenome | material: feces | host: mouse | place: China:Nanjing | collected 2016-01-25 ...
CCGTCTCGGAGCCGGAGGATTCAAACCCCTCCGGCGGTGTCTGCTCCTGCTCACCGGCACGGAACACCACCGTGACACCGGAGATGTTGGTATTCCCCTCAGTGTCCAGCACCGGCGTACTGTTCAGCAGCACGCTTTTTAATCCATCCACCGGACCTTCAACCGGCCCTTCGCTGATGGCATCGATCACACTCAGCAACTGCGTGGACTTCAGGTTGTCCTTCGCTTCGCGCGGGGTATGCCCCTTACTGCTTCCTTTACCCATTCCTCACGCTCCATAAATGACAAAACCGCCCGCAGGCGGTTTCACATAAAACATTTTGCATCAGCGACCAATCACCACAACCTGACCACCGTCCCCTTCGTCTGCCGTGCTGATCTCCTGAGAAACCACGCGTGACCCCACGCGCATTTCCCCGTACAGAACAGGCAGAACATTGCCCTGGGCAACCATGTTATCCAGTGAGGAGAAATAGGTGTTCTGCTTACCGTTATCCGTTGTCTGTGTACGGGGAGTTCTGGCTTTCGGTGCCAGCATCTGCGCCACACCACCGAGCACCATACTGGCACCGAGAGAAAACAGGATGCCGGTCATACCACCGGCCCCAATGGCTGCCCCCCATGCTGCAAGGGTGGCTCCGGCGGTAAAGAATGATCCGGCAATGGCGGCAGCCCCCAGGACAATCTGGAATACGCCACCTGACTTGGCCCCGGCGACTCTGGGAACAATATGAATCACAGCGCCATCAGGCAGAGTCTCATGTAACTGCGCCGTTAACCCGGACGTGCTGACGTCCCGCCCGGCAATCCGTACCTGATACCAGCCGTTGCTCAGTTTCTGACGAAACGCCGGGAGCTGTGTGGCCAGTGCGCGGATAGCTTCAGCCCCCGTTTTCACACGAAGGTCGATGCGGCGGCCAAATCGTTGTAAATCCCCGTAAAGGCAGATGCGCGCCATGCCCGGTGACGCCAGAGGGAGTGTGTGCGTCGCTGCCATTTGTCGGTATACCTCTCTCGTTTGCTCAGTTGTTCAGGAATATGGTGCAGCAGCCCGCCGTCACCACAGTAAATGGCGGCATGATTCGGCACCGATGAACCAAAACAGCACAGCAGCACATCGCCCGGTTGTGCTGATGACAACGGCACCTGATACAGCCCTGTGGCCTCCAGATTATCCAGATAGAGATTCTGGCCGTGACGCCACCAGTCATCCCCGCGATGAAAATCCGGCATCTCAATTCCCGCCAGATGGTAAGCGTCCCGGAACAGCGTGTAACAGTCCGTCACCCCGTGCTCAAAGCGCCGCCCGGTGAGATGCGGCACACAGCGGAATTTATGAATCGCCCCCCGGCAGACCAGCCACCACGGCAAATCACTCTGTACCTGCAGCCGCCGGTCGGCCTCACTCAGCCAGGGCAGACCACCGGGGTGGCTGTGGACCAGCGCCACAATCTCACCCTGCATTTCTGCCTGCAGCCAGTCTTCCGGCGACATACGGAAATACGCCTCCGGCTCACCGGAGATATTCACGCAGGGGAAATATCTTTCCCCCTCCGGCGTGCTTACCACGAAGCCGCACGACTCCGCTGGCGCACATCGCCGGGCGTGCGCCAGAATCGCTGATTCTGTCTGTGTCATGGGATTTACTGCGAAAGTTTGTTAATGGAAAGGAAGCCGCCAAAGTTGCCGACGTTATTGCGGAACTTACAACCGCTCAGGCATTTGCTGCATTTATCCTTCGTGATATCGGACGTCGGCTGGTCATATTCATCCGCGACCGCCGGACCGCTATAACCGCACTCATCACCGCGATAGGTCCAGGTGCAGGTGTTGGCCAGCATGATGCGCCCCGGAAAAACAGCACCATCCGTTTCCGTCGGCGTGGACAACACAAAGGAGGCACTGACCGCGCTCAGTTCGCTGCACTGCTCGATGCGCCAGCGGCTGATCACCTCCTGCTCCGGATCGGCGTCACTGTTTCCGTTGACGAAGTTCACCGCATCCAGAAAACGGGCGTAAACCTTACGCCGGACCACCGTTCCGCCGACCAGACTCTGCAGATCTTCCGCCATCCCGGTGACCATACCGTACAGGTTAGAAACCGTCAGTGTGGGGCGCGTACTGGTGCCTTTGCCATTCAGTTCAAAACCACTCCCCTGAATGGGATACGGCTGATACTGTCGCCCCTGCCAGGTGACCGGCTCACCTTTTTCGTTCTGCTCATTACAGAAAAAGTAGCGTTCCCCGCCTACCTCGGTCAGGTCGATTTCCCAGAGCACCACGCTGGCCGACTGCTCCGCACGGGTGCATTCATTCAATGTTTCCTGCCGGATATCCTGCATCAGTTCACCACCTGTTCAAACTCTGCGCTGAACTCAACACGCAGCATACTGACCCGCGACGACCATTTTGCGCAGGTCACCTTTATCTGCCTGTAACCATAAGGCGGCGTCCACAGAAAGGCCTTCCAGCCCCCGTGCTCAGCCAGAAACGACTCCAGCGCCGTGGCCTCCTCACGGGAGACAGACAGCGTCACGCTGTACGTTTTCAGGTTGGCATTCAGCCCGGCAGGCGCTCGCTGGGAATAGCCATCACCAAAGCGCACCTCCCTGACGGAAGGAGCCGATGTCACATCCATCCCGGGTTTCACTTTCCAGCGGAAGGTTTTCATCGTCCACCTCCGGAGAACAGGCCACCATCGCGCATCTGTGCCTGGATTTCATCACGGGCACCCTTGCGGGCCATGTCATACACTGCCTTCATCATCTGTGGACCTGGCAGACCATTCGTACCGTCGTTCTGAATCACCACGTGATTGTTCTGATTAAAATTAATGCCTTCAGCCCGCCGCATCTGCGCCGGACTTCCGGCACCGCCCACATAACCACCTTCCGCATAGCCCCGCATCAGGCGGTACAGGTTGCCGACACCAATCCGGCTGGTTGCCTCCTTCGTGAAGACAAACTCACCACGGTGAACAATCCCCGCTGGCTCATATTTGCCGCCGGTTCCCGTAAATCCTCCGGTTGCAAAATGGAATTTCGCCGCAGCGGCCTGAATGGCTGTACCGCCTGACGCGGATGCGCCGCCACCAACAGCCCCGCCAATGGCGCTGCCGATACTCCCGACAATCCCCACCATTGCCTGCTTAAGCAGAATTTCTGTCATCATGGACAGCACGGAACGGGTGAAGCTGCGCCAGTTCTGCTCACTGCCGGTCAGCATCGCCGCCATATTCTGTGCAATACCATCAAAGGTCTGCGTGGCTGCACTTTTTACCTGCGACATACTGTCCGTGGCGCTCTCTTCCCACTCACTCCAGCCGGACTTCAGGCCTGCCATCCAGCTCCCGCGAAGCTGGTCTTCAGCCGCCCAGGTCTTTTTCTGCTCTGACATGACGTTATTCAGCGCCAGCGGATTATCGCCATACTGTTCCTTCAGGCGCTGTTCCGTGGCTTCCCGTTCTGCCTGCCGGTCAGTCAGCCCCCGGCTTTTCGCATCAATGGCGGCCCGTTTTGCCCGTTGCTGCTGTGCAAATTTATCCGCCTGCTGCGCCAGCGCGTTCAGGCGCTCCTGATACGTAACCTTGTCGCCAAGTGCAGCCAGCTGGCGTTTGTACTCCAGCGTCTCATCTTTATGCGCCAGCAGGGATTTCTCCTGTGCAGACAGCTGGCGACGTTGTGCAGCCTCCTTCAGGACCGCATACTGACTTTCCGCCTTCCACAAATCCCGGCGCTGCTGGCTGATTTTCTCATTCGCTCCGGCATGCTTCTCCAGCGTCCGGAGTTCAGCCTGAAGCGTCAGCAGGGCGGCATGAGCACTGTCTTCCTGACGATCGCCCGCAGACACCTTCACGCCGGACTGTTTCGGCTTTTTCAGCGTCGCTTCATAGTCCTTTTTCGCCGCCGCCATCAGCGTGTTGTAATCTGCCTGCAGGATTTTCCCGTCTTTCAGTGCCTTATTCAGTTCTTCCTGACGGGCGGTATATTTCTCCAGCGGCGTCTGCAGACGTTCGTAAGCCTTCTGCGCCTCTTCGGTATATTTCAGCCGTGATGCCTCAGAGTCGGCCCAGTCCTTTGCTGCCATCTCTCTGGCCTTTTCAAGATCGGCCTGCAACGTGGCAGCTGAAAGCCCAAGTTGCGCATTCGCTCTGTCCTCCCATGCTCCCCGGAGATTGGCAAGAAATGCTGAGGTTTTACCGCGCCGGTGGCTCCGGCTCTGATACCACTGCCATTTTTTGTCCGCCTCATCAAAAGCCTTTTCTGCTTTCTCCAGCATTTCCTGGGCTGTGTCCGGACGACCAATATCCAGCACCGAATCCCACATGGATTTGAATGCCCGCGCTGTCCTGTCTGCCCAGGTCTCCAGCGTGCCCATGTTCTCTTTCAGGCGGCGGGTCTGGTCATCAAACCCTTTCGTTGCGGCCTCGTTCGCCGCCTGCAATGCCCCGGCTTCATCGCCGGAACGCTGCAACTGAGCAACATACGCAATCTGCTCCGCCGTCACGTTATGGAACTGACGTGCCATCGCTGTCAGCCCTGACGTCGGGTCTGTGGTCAGCTTCCCGAAGGCTTCAGCGACCTTGTCCACTTCCACGCCGGATGCAGAGGAGAAACGCGCCACACTCTGGCTGATTGCCTCAAACTGCTCACCACCACGCACACCGGCATTAACCAGCGCCGTCAGTGACTCGCTGGTCTGGTTAAACGTCAGCCCTGCCGCCTGCCCGGCTCTTGACAGGACCAGCATACGCTCTGCCGTCAGTCCTGCCTGATTACCGGAAAGGACCAGCGTTTTATTGAAACTGGACAGGGTTGAGTTGCCCTGATACCAGGCATACGCCAGCGCACCGGTCGCCACCGCCAGCGAGGTGGCCCCGACCATCGGCAGGGTGATCGCACCGGCAAGCCCCCGGAACATGGGGATCATCCCGCCGAAGGAGTCCTTCACCTGACCACCCTGTTGCAGCAGGATCAGCCACGGACTCTGCCCGCCTGCAAGCTGCGTGGCCACGTCGGTGAACTGCGCAGGCAGCATACGCATGGCGGCTTTATACTGCCCGACGGAAATCCCCGCTTTCTGTGCAGCCAGTGCCTGTCGGTTCATCGACTGTTCAACGACTGCCGCTGTTTTTTTCGCATCACTTTCCGTACCGGAAAAATGACGCCTGACTCTGGCCATCTGCTCGTCAAATCTGGCCGCATCCAGACTTAAATCAACGACCAGATCGCCTACCGGTTCAGCCATACCGGACTCCTCCTGCGATCCCTTCTGATACTGTCATCAGCATTACGTCATCCTCCGTCATATCCGCCACATCCGGGGTCGCGGGGATAATTTCATTCCCGTCCGGATCAAAGCGGACGCCTCCGGCAAGCCCTGCCGCTTTCTGCATCAGCACATCATCTTCAGACGCTTCATCAACCTCACGCCGGTTCAGCAGACTGAAATCCAGCGGATGCAGATCCGGATCGCTGAAAAACAGGCTGAGCACGGTGTACGTCAGCCCGGAAAAGTGCATATCCAGCAGAACATCATGAAAATAATGGGTGCTGTAAAAGCGGTGCCAGTCGGCATACTCCGTGGATGACATCCCGGCAAGCATGGCGCGCCAGTCGGGTCGCCCCATCTCGCGCGCCAGTTTCAGGGCAAAACTCAGCTCACCGTCGAACACTTTCCCGCAGAAACAGGCTCTGCAGGCCCGGCGTCTTCTGTCTGCTCAGGAGCATTATTCACAACAAACTCAGACATACCGGACAGACGCATTACCACATTTTCAGCCTGAGCAATTGCCTCTGTGGGCCAGGTGGTAAGCACTTCCTGCTCAATCTGTTTAACGGCTTCATCCATGGACGGCATCTTTGTCTTCTGCGGATGGTTATGCCACAGGGACATCGCTACCAGAAAAGCGCCGGTTCTGACGAGATCTTCCACGCTCACCAGCAGGTTATCGCCACCTCCCGCCCGTTCTGCCTGTCGTTTCAGCAGGGCGAGATGCTCAATACGCTGCAGGGCTGACAGTTCAGAAAGCGTGACGCTTACGCCGTTATATTCAAATGATTCAGTTTTCAGGAACATCGCTGACTCTCCGGATTAACTGTCGGTGACGGTGATTTCTGCAACCGCAGCAAGTTCACCATTACCGGATACGACCGGAATGTTGACCTTACCTGCAGCAACGCCGTTCACGGTAATGGTCATACCACTGACCGACACGGTGGCTTTTGTTTTATCCGCTGACACCGCACGGAAGCTCTTGTCGGTTGCGCCCTCCGGCTGGAATGCCACGGTCAGCGTGATGCTCTTCCCTTTCACCACCGAGGTGCTGGCAGGCGTCACGGTCATGCCGGTTGCCGCTGTTACCGTGCTGCGATCTTCAGCCATCGACGGACGGCCCACATTGGTGACCTTCACTGTGCGGGTGATCACTTCCTTCGCCGTCACCGCCTTACCGATACTGCTGACCCAGCCACGGAACACATCGACCGTGCCGTTCGGGAAGCGGATTTTATAGGCACGGGTATCACCTTCATTAAACCATGCCAGCAGCGCCTGCTGACCCTGCTCTCCGGGCATCCACGCCAGCGTGAAGCTGGTATCTCCGGCGGATTTCTGCCCCTGCCCGGTCGCGGTCCAGTCCGCATCTTCATCATCGAGATAACTGTCGTCATAGGACTCAGCGGTCAGTTCGCCGGGCGCCAGGTCTTTAACTTTTGCCAGACGCGACCAGTCAACGTCTGAAAGCGGATTCGCATAAGGGTCACCGCTCCCCTTATAAACCCACAGGGTGGTCCCGGCACCTTTCACCGGCATTACAGGATTTGGTACAGGCATAGCGTCCTCACATTTCATAGGTAATGACATAAGTCAGATCGGCTGAACTCCACAGGCCCGCATCATCGTCGCGCCGGTAGTCATAGCCGCTGGCCACCATACTGGTGATCAAATCTGACAGTGCCGGGATATCGCTCATCACCGGATAAATCCGGCTTTCCATCCACGAATCCAGCTCTGAATCCGGTACCTGTGCCGGTAAAAACACCTCAATATGCAGTGTGGCCCGCCAGGTATCTGCATCCAGCTCTTCACCGGTATACTCTGCATCCGTCAGATAAACCGCGATCGCAGGAAAATCCTCTTCGTCAAAAACAACGGGGCGACCATCAAACAGCGTCGCCCCGTGTTCATGCTGCTCGAGTGCATCCAGCACTGCAGCACGGATATCAGTATGTTTCATCGCTTTATCACAATCCTCAGTTGTTGTTTCAGCGCATAGCTCAGTTCTTTTGGCAGACGTTCGCGTCGGATACGGTTAACGTTCTCATCAAAAGCCTGTTTCAGTGGAGCCGCCATCGGAATTTTCACCACCTGAATGGGAAGACGATTACGCTTTTTCCTTCCCTTATCGTCATTGCCCTTCGCATACCTGGCTTCTGGCAGACGTAGCATAACATGCCAGCGCCCATTATTCAGTCGCTGGATGAATGCCCGCTGATAACGATGCTGACCGGCTTTGAGTATGCTGTTCGGGCGATGACCAAGCATCCTGATCCCCAGCTTAATAACAGGCAAATCACCGCGGTTAACGATAATTTTGGCATTCGGATTTCTGACCGTCGCCCGTTTCAGTCTGGATCTCTCTTTAACCAGTTTTCTCGGCACCCTGGTTTCACGGGCGACCTGAGACGAAGACTGATTAATCGCCGTTGTGGCCACGCGGTTAATGGCCATTGCTGAAGCAGCTGGCACCGCCGTTTTACTGATACGACTGAGGTTTTCAGCGGCCTGCTCAAGGCCTTTTATGGTCATACATCCCCCTGTCAGCGGCGACGGTTAACGGCAGGTGGTTGCCCCCGGTTGAGCCAGAGATAACAACTGCCCCCGTCATCAGGCGAAATCCGGTCCACCCAGAAATTTTCCTCGCCGACGGTCAGCGTGTCTCCACGCCGCAGTTGCCGCACATCATCAGTCCGGACAAACAGGGACGGGCTGGAGCCTTCAACGCGCACGCCCTGTCCGGCATAGCTGATATTTTCAGGGTCATCAAAAACACCACGTATTACTGCGCCGGACTGCTCACCGGATGTCATGGTGGCTGACGTTCCCATGTACCCGCGTATCGTTTCATCGGCGCGGGCAATGGCAGCATCGAACAGGTTATCGAAATCAGCCACAGCGCCTCCCGTTATTGCATTCTGGCCAGGCCGCGCTCTGTCATTTCAGCTGCCACACCGGCAGAGACACGGAACGCCGTTCCCGGCAGCACAAATGCCACAGCCTCATCCCGCGTGGCGTGAAGTGCATCAGTATGCAGCGTCACCAGTGCCACAACCGTGACCAGATCAGCCGTATCAGTCACGGTATCCGGCTGCGCTGACACCTCGTTATTTTCCTGCCCGGTAAGCGCACTTGCCTGGCTGTCAGTACCATCCACATCACCAAGCTCCTCTTCCAGCTCTGCCACACGCTGTGCAATATCTGCCGCACTTCCTGACATATCAGGTTCACGTCCCAGCAACTCTGATAGTTCTTTCAGGCGTTTCAGATTCTCGTCTTTCTTTGCCATATCTGTTTCCGGTTGAATAAAAAAGGGGGTATATCGCCCCCCCGGTTATATGTTATTTCACCTGTACCACCACGAACTCATCTGGATCAGGGAGTACCATCAGCGGCGCGGACTGCGTCATGGTGAATTCACGAGCGGGATCACCCACTGTCATCCAGTGTTTCGGGTAACGGGAAGAAGCCACCACACCTTCCGACAACGCCTGCGCATCCTGAATGGCACCGTAACAACGGATCCCATCTGCAGCAGTATTCCCCAGCACCAGCGTGCCCTCCGGCAGATAACGTTTTTCGGTACCGTCCTCTGCCACATAAGAGGTTTTCGCCACCACAATGGCCAGATCGCCGTAATACCCCTTGAAGGACACCACTGTGCCCAGATCTTTAACTGCCGTTTCGAGTTGTGAATTTGAACCGCGACGGGTATCCAGTTTTTCGCGAAACAGCTTAAAACCATTCAGCAGACGCCAGACGGTACCGTCCATGATGGCAATATTCACAAGGCCGCTGGCCTGGTCGCAGTAGAGGTCAATATCATGTGTAGGATCGAACGTGTCACGATCCTGTTTTGACCATTCCTTACCGCTACCCTGTGTGATGTTATTCTTCGTCGACCTGCCAAAATCGACCTCAATTTTCTCGAACTGGTCTCCTTCCATGGTGTATTTGCCATACAACACAGCATTTACCGCCTGCATTTCTTCCACCTGGACAATGGCATGCTCTTCCTGTTTGAGGTTATCAGTGATGATACGCAGACGACGGTAGGCCGGGTCGTTCAACTGAGCCGGATCTTCACCGGGAAGACGTTCAACCGCCTGCTGGTAATTAAATTCGTGTTTCGGCTTGACGTAGCCCGGACGTAACACGCGGGTTTCACCACCACGATGACGCAGCACTTTTCCTTCAACAACCGGGGAGACATAGGCCGCCACCGGCGTTTTTCCGGTAATTTTGTCCAGCATCACCTCTTCGGTATGGAAATTCACCGTACGGCGGAAAAACAGCTCCAGAAACAGCGCACGAAATTTAACTTTTTGTTCGGTATAACCGAGTAACTGGCGGGTCGTAAACAATCCCATAAATCAGTTCCTTTCATTCAGAAATCAGTCAGGCCACCGCGGTGGCCTGATAACGTGTTACGGCAGCGCCGCGTGACTCAGGGCACTGCCGGCAAAGGCGTTGGCCTTTTTGTGTTCATCCACACTCTCAGGCCAGTGAATTGCCTCCGTCGCAAAGGTCCCCGACTTGTAATACGTCAGCGCCGTCTCTGTGCCTTCAAGCGGCAGTACCAGTATGCCAACCGCACTACCGGCTTTCTGTCCGTCCCAGACCACCAGTTTCCCGGTGGCCTCATCCAGCATCAGGGGGGTCAGTGCCTGTGTTGCCGAGGAAATCCCGCTGCTGCCTGTGGCGGTATGAGCCGGATCATTACCGGCAAAAATACGTACTTCCGCACGCTGTTCAGTGATGGTTTTCGTTACCATATTATTAAAACCTCATATTGATGATCAGCAGTGGCTTTATGGCATGGCCATGAGCATTTTTACGTCCGCATCACCGTCTGCTGACGTCTGTGACATGCCGCCCTGCACCGCTGCCGGTGAATGGTTCGCCATGAAACGTTCAAACATGGATATCGTGGAGGCAGAGACTGGTTCAGCTTTACCTGATGCAGCAGCCAGTACAGCCCGGGCATTCTCCACGGTCATCCCCGGGCAGGCCGCCAGTTTTTCAGCCTGCGCCTCAGCCCCTTTCGCCTCATCCAGGGCCATGATTTGATCACGGAGTGATAGTCCGGCATCCGCCTGCGGTGAAGCAGCCAGGATCAGGCGGGCTTTTTCCACCGTCATCTCCGGCATCGTCGCCAGCGTTGCCGCCAGTTGTTCACGACCGTTCGCTTCTTCACACGCCATAATGCGATCGGCTTCACTCTGCGTGGATGCCACCGGCTGCTGCGGTGCCGCCGCGGCCAGAATCGCCCGGGCCTGTTCAACGCTCATGCCCTGTTGTCCTGCCAGCATCGAGGCAAGCTGTTCACGTCCTTTCGCTTCCTGGCATGTCAGGATCCCCATCACTCGCTGGTTCTCCTGCGCGACGGCTTCCGTTGCAGTTAATTGCGGCATAGTGCCTCCTGTATCATGTGTGTTCAGCGTCGCGGCCATCACGCTGATGGCATCCGACGCATTGATTAATTCATCCGCCAGCCCGGCCTCAATACCTGACTGACCTTCAAAAACAGCGGCCTCTGTCCCCATAACCGTATCCACAGATAAACCGGTATACATCGCCACTTTTTCAGCAAACATCCGGCGCGCCGCATCAATGCGCTGCTGCATGTCCTGACGAACCTCTGACGGCAGGGATTCAAACTGATTGCCATCCACCTTGTGCCCCCCTGAGTAAATCAGCGTGATATCCACACCGGCCTGCGCCAGATGACCGGCATAGCTGACATGGCTCATCATCACGCCAATGGAGCCAATACGGGATGTCTGGGTAATCAGCCGACGGGAACAGGCCGATGCCAGCAGCATTGCCGCAGAACAGGCCGTGTCATTGCACAGCGCCCAGACAGGCTTCTGCTGCCGGAGGCGGTAAATCATGTCAGCGCAGTCAAACGCACCGGCGGCCTGCCCACCAGGACTGTCAATATCCAGCAGTACACCCCGCACCTGGGTATCCGACATTGCCTGCTGAAGACAGGCGACAATGCCGTCATAACCTGTCATTCCGGAAAATGGCCGCATCCCCCCCAGCCGGTGCACCAGCGTGCCTGTCACCGGCAGTACAGCAATACCATTCACCACCCTGTAAACACGGGCCGGTCGTTTACCTCCGGCCATGTACTCGTCCGTTTCAGCCAGCATTCCGGGAGCATCAAGCTGTACCTGCTGTTGCGGTACCGAAAGACTTGCGGCCCCCATCTCGCGCCCGAGCGCGCAAAAGAAAACCCGCGCATAGGCGGGCTCCAGAAGCAGCGGTTCATTGAATGCTGCGGCAATAATGTGTGAAAGATTACGTCTCACGTGGTGTTGTCTCCTCTTCCGGTCTGCGACTCTCCGCTATCTGCTGCTGATACGCCTGCGCTATCCACACCGGGCGTGAGAGTCCGGCTTTTTGCCGCTCTGCAGATTCCCTGACCTGCTGGCGGAAAATGTCCTGATAATCCTCGCCCATCAGTGCCAGCTCTTTCTCATACGTGCTCAGTCCGGCCTCAATGCGCATCACCGATTCCTGAACCTCCTTGAGTCCGTCAATGGCCATTCTTCCGGAGCCAATCCACTCTGCCCGTGACCAGGCTGAACGCGCCTGATAAAAATCAAAACGCGCCCGTGGCGGACGAATAATCCCCCGAAGAAGCGCCTCTTCCAGCCAGCAGGAAAACATCTGCGTGGCCAGCCGGGACGCAATAAATTTTCGTCGCCCCATAAAATAGCGCCACGACTCATTGGCTGAAGCACGGGCACTTGAGTAACTGACCTTCGAGTAATCACGGGACAACTGTTCGTAGGAAACGCCAAGACCGGCGGCGATATACCGCAGCAGCGCCTGTTCAAGCGCAGAAAATCCATTGTCTGAATCCTGCGCAGTCTGCAGTTTCAGATCATCCCCGGGAAAAAGGTGCGGAATTTTGACACCGCCCAGCGTCACGTTATTCGTGTCATACCAGCGGGTGAACTTCTCCAGAATATTAATGAGCGGATTATCCTGCTGACCCTGCGGTGCACCCGCGATATATTCAAAGGCCTTTTCGGTATCGAGTTCACTTTCAATCGTCGCTGCATACATCGCCTTCACTATGGCCGACTGAAGCTGCGTGGTCTGCAGGGAATCGAGCATTTTCAGCCGTTCCATGACGCTGTAAAACTGATTAGCTCCACGGGTCTGCCCGTCCTCCACCGGCTCGAAAATATGCAGCATGGCCGGACGCCCGGTGGGAAGTTCACGCGGGATCCGCTCCCAGCGTCCACTTCCATAGAACGGAAAATCATCCTCACAGATATGGTACGCAACAGCCCGTCCATGCCGATCGACTTCCACCCCGGCCCGCAGGAAACGGTTCCCCATACCGTGTCCAGGCGTGTCCACCCGTTTAGGACTCACGGCTTTAAAACGTGTACGGAATAACTGCGTGGTATCCGTATCCCAGACCGGCTGCACAAAGATTTCACCGTTAAACGCATGAACGCCCACACCTTCACGGATAAATTCCGTAAATGTGCGTTTCCCTTCCACATCGATCTCGCCAAACATCCCTTCTGCGTATTCCGACCAGGCCGCCTCCACCTCATCGACAAAGCTTTTTGCTGCGGTCTCCCGCATCCCCAGCCAGCGCCAGTTCGGACGGTAGCTGATCAGAAACATATGCCCGACAATGTGATCCTTATGCAGGGCCACCGCATTAGCCGCTATTCCGTTATTGCGCACCAGATCATCTGCGCGGGCATTCCCCAGACGCAACGCAGGCAACAGAGCCGCATCGGCACCCTGCGCCGGTGGCAACCACTCCGCCATTTGCCCGCCAAATCCTGCGCCGCCCCCGTTGTAGCTGAGACTCTCACGAAGCGGAACGCCGTTTACATCAATCAGGACTGGCGTTCGTTTCATAACCTCACTCCCAGCGGACGACGGCGGCGGGTTATCCCCAGTACCGACTCCGCATCATTGATAGCACGATTAAGCGCATCCAGAGAGGCTGCCGTATATTCAATTCTGCGACCATCTTTCTGGACCGACACCACCCGTTTACCGGTTAATAAATCAAGGCGCGCCTGACGCAGCGCCTGCAGTTCAGCGACTGTTACCATTCACTCCTCCGGACAGCTTCGCTGCCAGTTCTTCAAGGGTTGGCCGGGTCGTCTCTTCTTCCCGGGATTTTGCCAGTACAGCCAGATCAAGCTGCCAGCGTTGCACGGACACACGTAATGCTGCGTAGGCATAAACCAGGCAGTCCAGTGCTTCGTTACGCCGCTTTTTGTTATCCCACAGCAGGCGCATCTTTCCTTTTTCCCACTTCTCCACAAGCTCTTCCGCGACCAGTTGCTGCGCCTCTGTCTGCGAAAAAATCTCCGGATCATCAGGAAAACGGATGGCATACGACGTGGCTTCATCCGCAGGCGTGGGATCGGCTTTCATACGGGCATAGAGAATTTCTTTTGCGGTGTCCGTCCCCACTTCACACAGATACACGCCCCGCTGATTGCGGGTTTTTGGCATGGTGATCACCGGCTTGCCATAGACAGATGCGCCTTTTACCGGCAGCACCCGGAAAACACCGTGTTTTTTTGACCTCTGGTAGACGATTTCGCCATCGATCCCCCCGGTGTCCCAGCAGACACGGGAAATAGTCATTTCGGTACCGTCATCATGGCGATATTTTTTGTTGATCGCCGCATCCACACGTAACAGCGTCTCTTCCTCATCCGGACGCCCCATAATGATGATTTTATCCACCAGAAAGGCTTCTTCTCCCGAAGCCCATCCCCAGACATACATCTCAAAACGGTTTCGCTGCGAGTCAATGCCCGCCGTCAGATAAACCACCCGGGCAGGCACCGCCGCCGTGTAACGCACAACCTTATCCATCAGCACCTGGTGATCGAGTTTTTCGCCCACAGCCTCTTCCCAGGTCTCGCCCAGCGTGGTGTTCACAAAGGTTTTCAGGCCGTTGGGATCTTTCAGCGCATCCAGCCAGTCGTAGACAATCTGCATCCAGGTGGTGAACGGGCTATAGGCCGTCCAGATGTGGAAAGTGATGGAGCGCGGTGGCGGCATCTCCTCATCACCCGCGCTGTAAAATATCAGGCCGTCACGTGTCCACATTCCTGTATTGTCACAAATCCAGCGCCCGTCAGTCTGGTAAAGTTCCGACTGACGGATCACACAGCCATTATGCTCACACAGGTAATACACCGTTTCTGGTTTACCCTTCTCCCATTTCAGGCCAAACGGCGTCGCATCATCACCAAACTTCAGATACTGGATCTCCCCACAATGAGGACAAGGAACATAAAACCGCATGAAATGCGCTGATTCATTCGCGGCTTTTTCAATCTGACAGGAGCCTTTAATTTTTGGCGTTGAGCCGCGTATGGATTTAGGCCATACCGAACCTTCAATACG
>ERZ778512.1552-NODE-1552-length-14594-cov-4.461792_pt1 | contig 14594 bp, 9 predicted proteins | sample MGYA00510346_ERZ778512 | MGnify/ENA primary metagenome ERZ778512 (study PRJEB29527, sample SAMN07138962) | mouse gut metagenome | material: feces | host: mouse | place: China:Nanjing | collected 2016-01-25 ...
GCAACGTAGATTAATTAAATGATTTTTTCATCTTTTAACAATAAGAAGGGTGGCGACAGGCTACTGTGAAGTTGAGTGTGTCCGGATAAAAAAATCCCCGTCAGCCTGCACGGGGATGAAAGTATCAGAAGTTACACCATTTTTTATTATTTATGGAGGTTACCACAAAGCATGTTACTTAATGTTTTTTGAGAAGGCAATCACCTGTTCGAAAAAAATAACCTGAGCGCAGGAAATACATGCGAGAGTTATAAATGTCTGACTTCTTTATTTTAATTGAAATAATTTGAAGTGAATTTATTAGGTAAATGTCAGCTAAAAAAAAAGCCCCATACAGATATGCTCAGTGTATGGGGAAATCGGATTATAGAATCAAAAAAGAGGTTGTGATTTTGACGTATGAATAATACTGAAATTTTTTCACGGAAGAAAGCAAAATCTTCGTAGCGTGGAATGCAAGAAATATTATAAGTGCACAGCAGTATTCAGGATTAATAAGAATCTCTCGCGTTGGGGCACTTGCCATGCCTGAATTCAGATTGCTAATAATTCACCAGTACTGCCATAAATCGTAAAAAGAACCGCAGACACGTCGCATACAGGAACGTGCCACGGCTGGCTGATGGACGTTCGATAGCGCGAGTTTGAATGAAAATCAGCCGGAGGTGATTTTACATAATTGTTGCGGAATCATTCAATATAGGGATTGCTTATTTCTGCCTGGATTGGTCTGAAATAGTCCCGAAATTTTCTCTAAAAAACTCGAAAAAAATGGTAACTAATTGAATGCATTAATATGCAATGGTACGTGTTTGGGATTAAAAGATGAGCGTAATTTTGCTTAACACATTAATTTAAAAAGGGTTTCTTGTTTGTTGACGAAAACAGGAATCGTGTTCGGTCTCTTTTTATCTGTTAAAAGCCAGAAGCATTTCCTTCGCTGACTTTATAGTCAACCATAACACACACTCTACTGTCTGAGTCCAGCGTTTTTTAACATTCTTGTTAAGATTATGTGATCTTTAGCGCGGGAGGAAAATATTGATGAAACAGCCTGCGCCCGTTTATCAGAGAATTGCGGGTCATCAATGGCGACATATCTGGCTTTCTGGCGATATACACGGTTGTCTTGAGCAGTTGCGCCGCAAATTATGGCATTGTCGTTTTGATCCGTGGCGAGATTTACTTATCTCAGTAGGAGACGTTATCGATCGTGGGCCGCAAAGTTTACGTTGTCTGCAGTTACTGGAACAACATTGGGTTTGTGCGGTAAGAGGCAATCATGAACAGATGGCGATGGATGCGCTGGCATCCCAGCAGATGTCTTTGTGGTTGATGAATGGCGGCGACTGGTTTATTGCGCTGGCAGATAATCAACAGAAACAAGCGAAAACGGCGCTGGAAAAATGTCAGCATTTGCCCTTTATTCTTGAAGTACACAGTCGTACCGGCAAACATGTTATTGCTCATGCCGATTATCCAGATGATGTTTATGAATGGCAAAAGGACGTTGATTTGCATCAGGTCTTGTGGAGCCGCTCGCGATTAGGTGAACGCCAAAAAGGGCAGGGAATTACAGGTGCTGATCATTTCTGGTTTGGTCATACACCGTTGCGACATCGCGTGGATATTGGCAACCTGCATTATATTGATACCGGTGCTGTCTTTGGGGGCGAACTGACTCTTGTGCAATTGCAATAATTAAAAATCACCATACTCCTGTGCTGGTCGCCAGAAACCATCTATAAAATCCTCAATCGGAAAACAACCGCCATGGCGGATCCGTTGATCGCTCATAGAATAAAGACACTGCTGTTCCGTGTTGTAGACATCCACAACAATATCTTCACAACCGCCATCCAGGTAGCAAACAAAAAGTACCAGCGCGAACATTTCATCCCCGAAGTGTGGTGCCGTACCGTTAAGTTTAGGAGAGATTTTACAACGGGGGAATAACCAGGACAAATAACCCGCCATGCCGACGGGTTCTTTTTGGATCAGGCAAGACGCATAATCCAGGCATCAGATTGTTGATCGTAACGGGTACGGTAAAGGACAGAGTGTTCGCCATTTAGCAGGGCAGGGATACTGGTTTCAGCATCCCAGGCATCCAGTTGCATACATAAATCGGGGTCAGATTTACAAGGAATGGTTAACGTTCGATCACCTGGCGATTCACCGTGTAATTCGCCGTCGTCGATTTCAAAAGCGCCTATGCGCACACTGGTTTTCATCTTCGTGCTCTCCATTTAGCTGCCGGTTGTGGTACGACCAGTCCGATCGCACCATTTTTCAGCCTAGTTGAGGCAGCCGAATGTGCCAGTCAAAAAGTGCGCTTTTTTTGTGCGCTGTCAGGCGTTACCGGTAAAAAGTTTCCCATCGCGCACCAGTTCACGCGGATAGCTGTTTTTCAATCGCGAACCAATCCGTTTGGCTAAACCAATCGGTTGATGCTGGAAAGTAACCAACACGTCATCCGCCACTGGCGCGGCTTGCGGGTAAACATCGCGCCCGCGATACCACTCCTCCGCTTCCTGCGGTGTCAGTTCAAAAGCGTTCACATTGTCGGGGGTGGCAAGGGCAATAACTGCTTCATGCTGCCAGCGATAACCTTTGTTGTGCGTTTCGGCAAGTTTAATCCCCAAGCGAGAAAATCGGACTTTACCGATCAGGGCTTCAATGCCCACCGGGAACAACCACAGTTCTTTGTCGCGTTGCCAGAGTCGCAGGTTTCCATCCCAGTTTAAGCCAACACTTGCAGCCGCCTGACGAATTTGTCCGGCTTCGCGATCTTTCACCGGGCTGAACGGGAAATTGCCCACTTTGTATTTGGGGGCGGGTAAGGCGGGGATCGCCTGAGTTTTACGCAGACGAGCAACGAAGAAGCCTTCGCAGTCGTAAATTTGTGGGAAAACATGCAAAAAGCCTTCTTCGGTCAGCGCTTTGTTTGCACCAGGGAAGAGATCGCCAAGTGGTAAAAACTCTACTGCGTCGGGGTAAGTCTCTTTCAGCCACAGGCAAACGGCTTCGTTTTCTTCCTGGTTTAAGGTACAGGTCGAGTAAACCAGCGTACCACCAGGACGTAATGCATGAAAGGCGCTGTCGATAAGCTCCCGTTGTGTAGCTGCGATTTCCTGATTGCTTTCTGGTGACCAGTTTTTTAGCGCATCGGGATCTTTACGCACCACGCCTTCGCCAGAGCAGGGAGCGTCCAGCAAAATGGCATCGAACATTTCTGGCACTGCCGCACCAAACACGCGGCCATCAAAATGTGTGAGCGCAACATTACTGATGCCACAGCGGCTGATATTGGCATGTAACACTTTTACCCGACTGGCGGAAAACTCATTGGCAAGGATTGCCCCTTCGTTATTCATCCGCGCGGCAATTTGCGTCGTTTTGGAGCCTGGCGCAGCTGCGACATCCATCACCCGCTGTGGTGCATTATCGTCAGCAAACAAGGCGGCAACGGGCAACATTGAACTGGCTTCCTGAATATAAAACAGGCCGCTTAAATGCTCGGCGGTACTACCCAATGGCAATGCATCTTCATTGTCGCGTTCAATCCAGAAACCTTCTTCACACCACGGAATTGGCGTAAGCGTCCAGCCATAAGGAGCGGTTAATTGCAGGAAATCAGCAACGGAGATTTTCAGCGTATTAACGCGAATGCTGCGGCGCAACGGGCGCTGACAGGCGGCAAGAAAATCATCAAATGAGAGCGTCGAAGGCATCGCTTCGCGCATTTGTGTCAGAAAGGCGTCCGGGAAATAAACGGTGTGTTGGGCCACGAGCATGTACCACTGGCAAAAAAACAGGCGCGCAGTTTAGCATAAACGCTCCGGCGCAGGCACGCCGGAGCAGTGGGCATTATTTGGGAAGCGCAGTTCCCCATTCACGCCACTCTTTCGGTTCACTTTCCTGCAACAGGAAGTGTTTGCCTTCCTGGGCTTTCGGTGCCAGTGGCGTACCCGGAGGCGTGGCGAAGGCGATGCCGCCACGGATAAACTGGTTAAAGGTGCCGGTTTTCACTACGCCGCCCGTCAGACCAAAGTCCAGACTGTAACCCGATGCCAACCAGAAGACGGAATTGTTACGCACCAGGTGTTGATAGCGTTTACTGATGCGCATCGCAATCATCACGCGATCTGACAATGTCCCCAGCGTCATTCCTGTAACCGTACCGACTTCCAGACCACGGAACAGCACAGGCGTACCAATACCTAACGAACCGGCTTCCGGCGCTTCAACAATAATGCTTAAGCCATCCAGGTAACGCGAATCAGTAATGGTGGCCTCTTGTAATTCAAAGTCGCGGCGAGGATTGCCCCGGCCTGGTTCGACGTTGATATACGGCTGGAGGATAGTATCTAGATGCTCAACGCCCGCGGCTGAAATTTGCGGTGTGACCACCGAGAAGCGCGTACCGCCGCGGGCGAAGGTCTGGACATACTCCGGATAGAGCACCGCCTTTGCCTGTACTTCATTGCGCGCGGTAATCAGATCCAGCGTCTGGATTTGCCCGATATCAATACCGAGATAGCGAATTGGCATCCCGACCGCCAGTTTTCCGGCATCGAAAGCGTGAAGCGTAATCTGCCCACCAACCGCACGGGCCGCTGTTTCGGAAGCATACAGAATTCGTTTGTCGCCTTTACGCTGACTGGCGCTGGCACCGCTGAGGTTATCGAAGCTAATGGCTCCCTTTAATGCTCTGGAGAGCGGGGATGCCTGTACGGTCAGGCCACTACCATTCAGCTGAACTTTCGCCCCGCCTTCTGCCCAGAACACGCTATTGCTGGTCAGAAGGTTGCGATACTCCGGCTTAATATGCAGATCGATATCAAACGCGTTAGCTCGCGGACGGACGGTAATAACTTCACCAACTTCAAATTTACGGTAGAGCACTACCGATCCTGCCTGCACATCCGGCAGCGTCTCTGCACTCAAACTCACGGTTGTGGTGGGTAAATCGCTAAGGCTGTTCTCCAGCGCTTTTTCCAGATTGGCATACAGTGGATAGCTGGCTTTCATCTCGCCTTTATCGCCCGGCAGAATACGTATCCCGCCGTTAATCCATTCTGAGGCGCTGGCACCGAGAAACTCAACGCCATCCAGCCCCACCTTCACGTCGACACGGCTGTTGACGACAAATTTGCTATCGCCTTTTACCAGTTCTCGATGCTGAGGCTCGATGGCGACGGTAAAGGTGACGCCTTTGCTGGTGAGTTTACGATCGATAACCTGGCCTACCTGCACGCCGTGAAGAATGAGCGGCTGACCAGCATCAATACCGTAACTTTCCGGCGCGGTCAGGGTCAGCGTCAGAACATCAGGTTCATGCAGCAGTGCTTTTTCGCCTGGCACAACAACGAACTCTTTGCGTGGCTCGCCATCGCCGGGTACCAACTCGAAGGTTTTGCCAGTCAGCAGGGCGCTGAGATTGGCATCGCTAAGGGATAATTTCGGATTACGTAATTCGATGCGGGTATTTTCACGAAGCAGGGTAACGACGCTGGGATCAACTGTCATTTCCCCAGTGACTTTACCACCAGGATTTAAATCCAGTTTAGTTAGCTGTCCGACTTCCAGCCCCTGATACATTAACGGCGTCGAGTCGGCGGTCAATCCGGCCCCACTCGGCAGTTCCAGTTTTATTATTACGCCACGCTGGCTGTGGGCCAGATCTTCATACAGACCAAAGGTATCTTCCGCCTCGGCAGGTTTCGACTCTTCAGGTGAATCGAAGGCAATCGCACCGTTAACCAGTGCCGCCAGACTTTCCAGTTTCACCTTCGCGCCACTGACACTGACGTTGGCATCAACGCCGGAAACGTTCCAGAAACGGCTACCTTTTTTCACCAGATCGGTAAAACGCCGCTCGATCAGGACATCAATCACCACGCCTTGCTTGTTGGGATTGATGGCATAGTCGTAGACTTTTCCCACAGGGATCTTGCGGAAATAGACCAATGAACCGCTGTTCAGCGAACCGAGATCGGGGGCTTGCAGGTGGATCATCAGATCGCCATTGTCCAGTCGATATTTCGGTTGGGTATCGAGTGCGACAAAGTGATCCTGCTCTTTACCTTTACCTGGCATCATGCCGATATAGTTACCACCGACGAGGGCGTCCAGCCCGGAGACACCTGCCAACGATGCTTTTGGCGTCACCAGCCAGAACTGAGTCTCTTCGCGCAGCGCATCTTTCATATCGGACTTGATGCTGACCTTGACTTCAATCTTACGAAGATCGTCGCTGAGGCTGATATCCTGCACTGTTCCGACTTCAACGCCCTGATAACGAACAGGCGTACGGCCCGGGACAATACCATCCGCCGACATAAAGTCGATGGTGACGGTATTACCCCGGTCCTGATAACTGTCCCAAATCAGCCAACCGGCAATCATTAGCGCGATGAACGGCAGCAGCCAGAAAGGTGAGATACGGCGTTTATTTTTAATCTGCGCTTCAGTCGTCGAAGCGGGCGTTTCCTGACTCATGTGCATCCCAAAGTAAGCGGCTGTCCAGCCATTCCACAGCAAGAATAGTCAAAATTACCGCTGCGCCGAAATAAAACGCAGCCGGTCCCATAGTAAAAGCGAGGATCTGATCGCGATTAATCAGCGACATGGTTAAAGATATGACAAACAGGTCGAGCATCGACCAGCGTCCAATCCAGGTCACCATCCGCAGTAACAGAATGCGTGTGCGTAAACCTTGCTGGCATTTAAAATGAATGCTCAACAGTAAAGTGAACATGACGATCACTTTAGTAAACGGTACCAGAATACTGGCGATAAACACGATTCCCGCAACCGCAATGTTGCTACTTGCCAGCGACATAATTCCGGAAAGAATTGTATCTTCCTGCCGTCCTCCGTTCAGATAAATGATAGAAATAGGCAATAGGTTGGCTGGTAACAACAAAACGATTGACGCTAACAGCGCCGCCCAGCATTTTTGCAGACTATGACGGCGACGCAGGCGTAGCGGGATATGGCAACGCGGGCAGCGACCACGCTGATCAGGATAGCCGGTAAAATGGCACCCAAGACAGACACGAAGTTTCTCGTCCCTACGCGTAGCGGGGCGCTGCGGATAATATCGCTCCCACAGCTCCTCAACATTAAGATGTGACAACGTCACCGTCGTTAAAATCACCAACGCCACAAAAGAGAACAAGCCGACACCAGCCTGGATATGGGCATAATCCTGTACCTTTATAGAAGCAACGCCAATGCCGACCAGGTAGATATCCAGCATTACCCACTCTTTAAGACGCTCAAGCATCAGCAGTACCGGACGTAAATTCATTCCCAGTCGGTTACCAAACCATAAATATGCTATGGAGGACACCAGAATGAGGGGGGCACCAATAACGCAGAAAAAGACCATCGCCCCCGTTATCGTATCGCCCTGTTTGGTCATTTGCCAGATGCCTTGCATGACGTTGGCGTCGATACGAATACCTAACAGCCAGATATGCAACAGCGGTTCGCCCCAGGCAAACGGCATCAGCAACAGCATGGTGAAAGCCATTGCCGCCAGGCGCGTTAGCGACCAGTCGCGCCCGTCGCGAATTTTTGCCTGACAGCGCGGACAATAGGCACTCTGATGAGAATTTATCTCGGGCAGGCTAAACAGCATGTCACATTGCGGGCAACGTTGGTAATCACCACGCGGCAGTTCCTCGCCGATTGCCCTCACTGTTATCTTTTTTGTCGGCGTAATTTGTGGTGTGTTAAGAGCCATGACGTGCCAAATGTAATAAGAATTAACATTAATATTAACCCATGATTGGAATGATCTTGAGCATTAACGCATTTAATGCTTATTTTAATAGGCTGGCAGTTCCAGGTAAGACAACCAAGTGATTATATAATGAACAAAACAGAATTTTACGCGGATTTAAATCGCGACTTTAACGCGCTGATGGCGGGAGAAACCAGTTTTCTGGCAACGCTTGCGAACACCAGTGCGTTGTTATACGAGCGTCTCACTGACGTAAACTGGGCAGGTTTTTATTTGCTTGAGGACGATACACTGGTACTAGGACCATTTCAGGGCAAAATTGCCTGTGTCCAGATACCCGTCGGGCGCGGGGTGTGCGGCACTGCGGTTGCCCGCAATCAAGTGCAGCGTATCGAGGATGTTCACGCGTTTGACGGGCATATTGCCTGTGATGCGGCGAGTAATTCTGAAATTGTTCTGCCGCTGGTGGTGAAAAATCAGATTATTGGTGTTCTTGACATCGATAGTACCGTCTTCGGTCGCTTTACAGACGAGGACGAGCAAGGCTTACGTCAGCTTGTGGCACAGCTTGAAAAAGTGCTTGCAACGACGGATTACAAAAAATTCTTTGCGAGCGTCGCAGGATAATCAACGGATAACGTAGCATTTACTGGTAGCGTCATTATAATGACGCCTGTTCATGCCTGCGCTTGTTGGCTACGTCCGTTGTAATCAGGAAATTTCATGGAAAATCAACCTAAGTTGAATAGCAGTAAAGAAGTAATCGCGTTTCTGGCCGAACGTTTTCCCCACTGTTTCAGTGCGGAAGGTGAAGCGCGTCCGCTGAAAATCGGTATTTTTCAGGATTTGGTCGATCGTGTTGCCGGGGAAATGAACCTGAGCAAAACGCAATTACGATCCGCTTTACGTCTCTACACTTCGAGCTGGCGTTATCTTTACGGTGTTAAACCCGGCGCAACGCGTGTCGATCTTGACGGCAACCCATGCGGTGAGCTGGATGAGCAACATGTAGAGCATGCTCGCAAGCAGCTTGAAGAAGCGAAAGCGCGTGTTCAGGCACAGCGTGCTGAACAGCAAGCGAAAAAACGCGAAGCTGCCGCAGCTGCTGGTGAGAAAGAAGACGCACCGCGCCGCGAACGCAAGCCACGTCCGACCACGCCACGCCGCAAAGAAGGCGCTGAACGTAAACCTCGTGCGCAAAAGCCGGTAGAGAAAGCGCCAAAAACAGTAAAAGCACCTCGCGAAGAACAGCACACCCCGGTTTCTGACATTTCAGCTCTGACTGTCGGACAAGCTCTGAAGGTGAAAGCGGGTCAAAACGCGATGGATGCCACCGTATTAGAAATCACCAAAGACGGCGTCCGCGTCCAGCTGAATTCGGGTATGTCTTTGATTGTGCGCGCAGAACACCTGGTGTTCTGAAACGGAGGCCGGGCCAGGCATGAACATGTTTTTTAGGCTTACCGCGTTAGCTGGCCTGCTTGCAATAGCAGGCCAGACCTTCGCTGTAGAAGATATCACGCGTGCTGATCAAATTCCGGTATTAAAGGAAGAGACGCAGCATGCGACGGTAAGTGAGCGCGTAACGTCGCGCTTCACCCGTTCTCATTATCGCCAGTTCGACCTCGATCAGGCATTTTCGGCCAAAATCTTTGACCGCTACCTGAATCTGCTCGATTACAGCCACAACGTGCTGCTGGCAAGCGATGTTGAACAGTTCGCGAAAAAGAAAAGCGAGTTAGGCGATGAACTGCGTTCAGGCAAACTCGACGTTTTCTACGATCTCTACAATCTGGCGCAAAAGCGCCGTTTTGAGCGTTACCAGTACGCTTTGTCGGTACTGGAAAAGCCGATGGATTTCACCGGCAACGACACTTATAACCTTGACCGCAGCAAAGCGCCCTGGCCGAAAAACGAGGCTGAGTTGAACGCGCTGTGGGACAGTAAAGTCAAATTCGACGAGTTAAGCCTGAAGCTGGCAGGAAAAACGGATAAAGAAATTCGTGAAACCCTGACACGCCGCTACAAATTTGCCATTCGTCGTCTGGCGCAAACCAACAGCGAAGATGTTTTCTCGCTGGCAATGACGGCGTTTGCGCGTGAAATCGACCCGCATACCAACTATCTTTCCCCTCGTAATACCGAACAGTTCAACACTGAAATGAGTTTGTCGCTGGAAGGTATTGGCGCAGTGCTGCAAATGGATGATGACTACACCGTTATCAATTCGATGGTGGCAGGTGGTCCGGCAGCGAAGAGTAAAGCTATCAGCGTTGGTGACAAAATTGTCGGTGTTGGTCAAACAGGCAAGCCGATGGTTGACGTGATTGGCTGGCGTCTTGATGATGTGGTTGCCTTAATTAAAGGGCCGAAGGGCAGTAAAGTTCGTCTGGAAATTTTACCTGCTGGTAAAGGGACCAAGACCCGCACTGTAACATTGACCCGTGAACGTATTCGTCTCGAAGACCGCGCGGTTAAAATGTCGGTGAAGACCGTCGGTAAAGAGAAAGTCGGCGTGCTGGATATTCCGGGCTTCTATGTGGGTTTGACAGACGATGTCAAAGTTCAACTGCAGAAACTGGAAAAACAGAATGTCAGCAGTGTGATCATCGACCTGCGTAGCAATGGCGGTGGGGCGCTGACCGAAGCGGTATCGCTCTCAGGTCTGTTTATTCCTGCGGGTCCCATTGTTCAGGTCCGCGATAACAACGGCAAGGTTCGTGAAGACAGCGATACCGACGGGCAGGTGTTCTATAAAGGCCCGCTGGTGGTACTGGTTGACCGTTTCAGTGCTTCGGCTTCAGAAATCTTTGCCGCGGCAATGCAGGATTACGGTCGTGCGCTGGTTGTGGGTGAACCGACGTTTGGTAAAGGCACCGTTCAGCAATACCGTTCATTGAACCGTATTTACGATCAGATGTTACGTCCTGAATGGCCAGCGCTGGGTTCTGTGCAGTACACGATCCAGAAATTCTATCGCGTTAACGGCGGCAGTACGCAACGTAAAGGCGTAACGCCAGACATCATCATGCCGACGGGTAATGAAGAAACGGAAACGGGTGAGAAATTCGAAGATAACGCGCTGCCGTGGGATAGCATTGATGCCGCGACTTATGTGAAATCAGGCGATTTAACGGCCTTTGGGCCGGAGCTGCTGAAGGAACATAATGCGCGTATCGCGAAAGATCCTGAGTTCCAGAACATCATGAAGGATATCGCGCGCTTCAACGCTATGAAGGACAAGCGCAATATCGTTTCTCTGAACTACGCTGTGCGTGAGAAAGAGAATAATGAAGATGATGCGACGCGTCTGGCGCGTTTGAACGAACGCTTTAAACGCGAAGGTAAACCGGAGTTGAAGAAGCTGGATGATCTACCTAAAGATTACCAGGAGCCGGATCCTTATCTGGATGAGACGGTGAATATCGCACTCGATCTGGCGAAGCTTGAAAAAGCCAGACCCGCGGAACAACCCGCTCCCGTCAAGTAATATCAATCAGGCACAAGAAATTGTGCCTGATTTTTTAACAGCGGCAAGATGCCGTAAATCAGATGCTACAAAATGTAAAGTTGTGTCTTTCTGGTGACTTACGCACTATCCAGACTTGAAAATAGTCGCGTAACCCATACGATGTGGGTATCGCATATTGCGTTTTGTTAAACTGAGGTAAAAAGAAAATTATGATGCGAATCGCGCTCTTCCTGCTAACGAACCTGGCCGTAATGGTCGTTTTCGGGCTGGTACTGAGCCTGACAGGGATACAGTCGAGCAGCGTTCAGGGGCTGATGATCATGGCCTTGCTGTTCGGTTTTGGTGGTTCCTTCGTTTCGCTTCTGATGTCCAAATGGATGGCATTACGATCTGTTGGCGGGGAAGTGATCGAGCAACCGCGTAACGAAAGGGAACGTTGGCTGGTTAATACTGTAGCAACCCAGGCTCGTCAGGCAGGGATCGCTATGCCGCAAGTGGCTATCTACCATGCGCCGGACATCAACGCTTTTGCAACCGGTGCGCGCCGTGATGCCTCTCTGGTTGCTGTCAGCACCGGTTTGCTGCAGAACATGAGCCCGGATGAAGCCGAGGCGGTAATTGCTCACGAAATCAGCCACATCGCCAATGGTGATATGGTCACCATGACGCTGATTCAGGGCGTGGTGAACACCTTCGTTATCTTTATTTCCCGTATTCTGGCGCAGCTTGCCGCGGGTTTTATGGGCGGAAATCGTGATGAAGGTGAAGAGAGCAACGGCAACCCGCTGATCTACTTTGCGGTTGCAACGGTTCTGGAACTGGTGTTTGGTATTCTTGCGAGCATTATCACCATGTGGTTCTCGCGTCATCGTGAATTCCATGCTGATGCCGGTTCGGCAAAACTGGTTGGTCGCGAGAAAATGATTGCCGCGCTGCAGCGCCTGAAAACCAGCTATGAACCGCAAGAAGCAACCAGCATGATGGCTTTCTGCATTAACGGTAAGTCGAAATCGCTCAGTGAGTTGTTCATGACTCACCCGCCGCTGGATAAACGAATTGAAGCTCTGCGTACGGGTGAATACCTGAAGTAATATGAAGTAAATACTAAAAAGCGCGTCCTGATCGACGCGCTTTTTTTATGCCCTGGATCGTGGCTGAGTGATACGTAAACCACTCACACAGGCAGCAATCACTGCCAGAATAGCCGCAGCCATCAGCGAAACGTGCGTACCATTATCACCGAACTGATTTAGCATCAGCGCCACCAGCGCCGCGCCACTACTCTGACCCAGTAGACGAGCCGTTCCTAACATGCCACTGGCCCCACCGCTACGTTCGCGCGGAGCGGAGGTAATAATGGTGTGGTTATTGGGTGACTGGAATAAGCCAAATCCAGCGCCACATAAGATCATCGGCCAGATAATATTGATATCCGCAGGTGACGCGGGCAGCAGAACCAGGGAAAAAAGCCCCGCAGCCATGATGAACAACCCTAAAGCACCCAGCAATCCTGCATGTACGCGTTCAATCAAATAGCCTGCCAGCGGAGCCATCACCATCGTTGCTAACGGCCACGGTGTCAGAAGTAAACCTGTTTCGACTTCACTACGCCCGAGCACGGTTTGCAGGTAAAAGGGCAGGGAAACCATTGCCAGCATTTGTGCGCAGAAAGAGCAAACAGATGTGCAAATAGAAAGTGAAAACAGCGGGATACGCAGTAAATCCACCGGTAGCAGCGGTACGGGAAGAGAAAGCTGGCGGCGAATAAAGAAAATACCAACAACAACCATTACCACCAGTTCCGCAGCAATTAACGTCAGCGATTGCCCCTGAGCGAAACCACTCAACGCAGTGATAAGCAGGCCGAAGGTTAACGCGTTCATCACGGCGCTGGGCAGGTCGAAACGGGGTTTACTGGCGCGAGAACCATTGGGTGGCAGAAAACGCATCGCCAGAAGCAGGGCGATAATACCTAACGGTACGTTGATTAAAAATAACCATTTCCAGGATGCGATGGAGAGGATTGCTGCAGCAATTGTCGGCCCGGCAGCAGAAGAGACGGCAACAATAAACGAGTTTATGCCCATCCCTCTCCCCAGAAAACGTTGTGGATAGATCAGGCGGATAAGTGCGGTATTAACGCTCATCAACGCTGCACCGCCGAAACCTTGTATGACACGCGCAAGGGTGAGCATTTGCAGCGAATCAGAAAGGGCGCAGAACAGTGAAGACAACAGAAAAACGACCAGACCGCATTTATAAATACGTCGATAGCCAAACATATCGCCCAGAAACGAAAACGAGAGCAGGGAGATGACAATGGCGATTTGATAGGCGTTCACTACCCAGATGGAACTGGCTGGCGTGGCATGAAGGTCCGTGGCGATTGTTGGCAGGGCGACGTTGGCGATTGCGCCGTCAAGGACAGCCATCGAAATGCCAATCACAATGGTTAATATCGCACCGTATCGCTGGGGCAATGGCAGGCCGTCGGCCTGAACTTTTGGCATAGGAATTTTATATCTTTGGTGAATAATCAACAGGGGTATGATTCTAGCACTGATATTCACGGTGGATGTCGCAGAATTGTAACTAACCGGCAAAAGATGGATTGCGACCACCCTGGTGCGAAATTATAATAAAAAACAGTTCTGATTTTTATAAAACACTCGCAATGAGGTGATAAATGGCTAACGCAGATCTGGATAAACAGCCTGATTCTGTATCTTCCGTGCTAAAAGTTTTTGGCATTTTGCAGGCGCTGGGTGAAGAGCGCGAAATAGGGATAACCGAGCTGTCGCAGCGCGTCATGATGTCAAAAAGCACCGTTTATCGCTTTTTACAGACCATGAAAACCTTAGGTTATGTGGCGCAGGAAGGGGAGTCGGAGAAATATTCCCTGACCCTGAAATTGTTTGAACTGGGCGCTCGCGCGTTACAAAACGTCGATTTAATTCGTAGCGCAGATATCCAGATGCGTGAGATCTCCCGCCTGACCAAAGAAACTATCCACCTCGGCGCACTGGACGAAGACAGTATTGTTTACATTCACAAAATTGACTCTATGTACAATTTGCGCATGTATTCACGGATTGGGCGTCGTAATCCGCTGTACAGCACCGCGATTGGTAAGGTACTGCTGGCATGGCGCGATCTCGATGAAGTGAAGCAAATTCTTGAGGGCGTGGAGTATAAACGCAGTACCGAGCGGACCATCACCAGTACAGAAGCGTTATTACCCGTTCTGGACCAGGTGCGCGAGCAGGGGTATGGCGAAGATAATGAAGAGCAGGAAGAAGGACTGCGTTGCATTGCGGTTCCGGTATTTGATCGCTTTGGCGTGGTCATTGCCGGTCTGAGCATCTC
>ERZ778512.1554-NODE-1554-length-14576-cov-6.100337_pt1 | contig 14576 bp, 13 predicted proteins | sample MGYA00510346_ERZ778512 | MGnify/ENA primary metagenome ERZ778512 (study PRJEB29527, sample SAMN07138962) | mouse gut metagenome | material: feces | host: mouse | place: China:Nanjing | collected 2016-01-25 ...
AGAAATAAACGCAATAAAAATAATATCAAGTTTGTCATAGCGGGTAAACACCTTGTGAAAGCATTTCAAGCGGTGGATATTATGTGCTGCAGCACATAACCAGCAAATTTCAAGCTGATGATGGAAATGTTACTGCCGTATATAGGAGATCCGGAGGCTATACTTGTGACGGGCTGGTCGGGCGGCGGCTTTGGCGCCTCCTTCCTTGCCGAAGAAATTTTCAAAGACTATTTTCCGCGGGTACAGAACAAAACCGTATTGGTTGATGCCGCCTTCCTGCTGAAAGATGACTGGAAGAATATCGCGGATAGTGCTTGGGGAACACCGGAGCATATTGCGAACAGATTTACAGGGGATAATCTTGTACTCGACAGTCTCCATTCTCTGTTGGAAAATGTTACCGACGCAAAGATTCTTTTCCTCTGCTCCATTCGTGACGAGGCATTGACTAAGTATCAAAACTATCTGAATAGCGGTTCTTTTGAAGCAAATAAAGCCGCAGGAAAGGAATTCGAGAAAAATCTGAAGGACATGGTTGATGAACTTCTTGCGCTGCCGAACACCTCTGCCTTTATCTGGAGCGACAAAGACAATGATACAGACCTTACGGCGCACACCGTGACTATGATTCAATTTGTCGATGCGAAGTACGGTGGCATCAAGGTGTCTGACTGGCTGATGGACGCTATCAACGGAAAACCGACAAATTACGGTCTTGATTTGGTGTATAAGCAGTATTAACTGTAATGCTATGGTGAAAAAATTCTAAATATGATTATATCCAAAACACATCATGACGGCGGAAATACAGATAAGTTCTTCGTGGGCTTCGCAGATACGATAAGAGGGATCAACCCATCAGCGGATTGATATTCTTTCTGAATAAAAGCTCTCGTATACCTTTTGCTATTTTTTACTGTTCGGAAGAACTGTCCGCAGCTTGAACCATCACCGATATGCTAAGCTGCATGGTATAATTGAATATGGCTTATGTCAAATAAGTGATTTTTACGTCAAACAAGTGATTCCTGTTGAAAACTTGACATAGATTTGCTAAAATATTAAAGTAAGCACAAAGGGGCGGATATGCCAAAATACGCTAATATATCGGAATAGGATTCGTCTGTTTCACGCAAGACATCTTGATTTTTTGCCGATAAAAAGCTATTATGTGAGAAACCGCTTTGTTTATGCTAAAATTTACATAAAGGAGAGAACTATATGAAAAGGATTTTCAAAAGGGTCTCCGCGGCGGTAATGGCCCTCGCGGTGGCGGCGACGGCAGTCGTGTTTGACGTGCCGGGGAAGATAATCGCAGCGGCGACAGCAGACCATACAAACCACGCGGTGTGCGGCGATACAAGCTGCACCGAACACACGACTATATCTGATTGGACGGGGATAAGCGACTTTAACAGTGTATCATCGGGCAATTATTATCTTACCGCTGATGTTACCCTCACCGATCAGGTAACGATCAATGCGAAAACCGATATTACCCTTTGCCTGAACGGGCATACTATCACGGCGGCAAGCAATAATCGTATTTTAAATGTTACCGGCGGCTCTATTACTCTTTGCGACTGTAAGGGAACGGGCAAGCTTACGGGCGGCAATTCCGAGGACTACGGCGGCGGTGTAAATGTTTCTAACGGAACATTTACAATGTATGGCGGAACAATTTCCGACAATACTTCCACCCGCGGCGGCGGTGGTGGTGTATATGTTTCTAACGGAACATTCACAATGTACGGCGGAACAATTTCCGGCAATACTTCCCGCACAGTCGGCGGCGGTGTATATGCTATCGGTTCAAGTTCATTCACAATGTACGGCGGAACAATTTCCGGTAATACTGCCCGCACAGGCGGCGGTGGTGTATATCAAGGAGATCGCGTAATATTCACAATGTACGGCGGCGCAATTTCCGACAATACTCTCACCGCCGGCTACGGCGGCGGTGTATATGCTATCGGTTCAAGTTCATTCACAATGAATGGCGGCATAATTTCCGGCAATACTGCCGTCACCTACGCCGGCGGTGTATGTATTGATGACACAACCGGAACATTCACAATGAATGACGGCACAATTTCCGGAAATACTGCCAACAACAGCGGCGGCGGTGTATATCTAAACGGAACATTCACAATGAACAACGGCACAATTTCCGACAATACTGCCACTACCGGCGGCGGAATGGTTGTGTATGGCACAGTAACGCTTAACGGGAAAGTTGACATCACGGGAAATAAAAAAAGATCCGACGGCTCCGCATACAATGTATATCTCTATACCAATAAGACCCTCACCATAGGAGATGACTTTTCAACAGATTCCAAGATAGGCGTTATCACCTCACGAGCACCCACCGACTGCTTGTCGGGTACCGTTGCCGTAACGGGTGCAGTCGCTTCCGATATAAGCGGCAGCTTTACAGCGGATAAAGCGGAGCAAGCTGTCGTTTATAAGGATAACACGGTGCGGTTGGCGCTGCATACTTATAGTGATGATTGGTCGTCGGACGACACAAACCATTGGCATGAGTGTACCTCTTGCGATGACCAAACGGACATAGCCAAGCATACTTTTACAGATAAAAGCGACGAGACAAACCATTGGCAGGAGTGTACCTCTTGCGGCGACAAAACGAACATAGCCGAGCATACTTTTACAGATAAAAGCGACGATACAAACCATTGGCAGGAGTGCTCCGAGTGCGGCTATCAAAAAGAAATAAACGCACATTCGTGGGGCGATTGGTCGCTGGCAACAGAACCCACCCTTACAACAACTGGCACGGCAGAGCGCACTTGCTCCTGCGGCGAAAAGCAGACTAAAACGGACATTCCCAAGCTGACCGATACAACAGTATGGACAAAGGGCATACGTACAGAACCGACCTTGAACGGCACGGGAAGCCAAAAATACACAAGCACGGACTACGGCACGGTCACCATAACCATTCCCAAGCTAACTGATACAACGGTATGGACAAAGGGCACACGCACAGAGCCGACCTTGAACGGCACGGGAAGCCAAAAATACACAAGCACGGACTACGGCACGGTCACCATAACCATTCCCAAGCTAACTGATACAACGGTATGGACAAAGGGCACACGCACAGAGCCGACCTTGAACGGCACGGGAAGCCAAAAATACACAAGCACGGACTACGGCACGGTCACCATAACCATTCCCAAGCTAACTGATACAACGGTATGGACAAAGGGCACACGCACAGAGCCGACCTTGAACGGCACAGGCAGCGAGGATTACACAAGCGACGACTACGGCACGGTCACCATGACCATTCCCGCACTGACCGATTCCGCTTGGACAAAGGACGAAAGTCAGCACGTTGACCCGACCGAGGAAGCAGATGGCAAGGACGTTTACATAAGCACCGATTATGGCACGGTCACGGTCGTTTTGCCTCAGCTCGAGCATACCCACGAATGGGATGAGTGGACAATAACCACAGAGCCTACCCTTACAGCAACGGGCACGGCACAGCGCGTTTGTACTAAAAACGACACGCATATAGATACAACAACGCTGCCCGCTCTGACAGATACTTCCGTGTGGTCAAAGGTTGATGATAAGCACGTTGACCCGACAGAGGAAGCAGATGGCAAGGACGTATATACAAGCGAGTACGGCGAAGTCACGGTTGTTCTGCCATCACTCGGACATACCCACGAATGGGGCGGGTGGACAATAACCATAGAGCCTAGCCTTACGGCAACGGGCGCGGCACAGCGCGTTTGTACTAAAAACGATACGCATATAGATACAACAACGCTGCCCGCTCTTACAGATACTTCCGTGTGGACAAAGGTTGATGATAAGCACGTTGAACCCACAGAGGAAACAGACGGCAGGGACGTATATACAAGCGAGTACGGAGAGGTCACCAATCTGCTTGAAAAATTGCCGCACACGCATAAGTTCCCTCTTACCTATGTTCCCGAGGTAAAGCCAACGGAGGAGGAAGAGGGCGTAAAGGAGCATTGGCACTGCGACGGCTGCGGTAAGGATTTCGAGGACGAGAACGGCACAAAAGAAGTAACCGCCGACGATCTGAAAATAGGTAATATCGAAACGGAGGTTCAAGCCCCCGCAAATATTCCCAAGCCTGAAATTGCCACTTCCAAAGATGAGCTTATCGCGGCGGCATTGACCGAGGACGAACAGCAAAAAATCAAGGACGGCACGGGTGTCAAGATAATTCTGAAGGTCGAGAATGCAACGGAAAATGTTTCTGCCGAGGATAAGGAAAAGGTCGAAGCGGAGATAAACGGACTTTCCGATTATAATCTCGGACAATACCTTGACATTACTCTGCTGAAAAAAATCGGCGAGGATCAGGAACAGAAAATCACCGAAACAAATGCTCCGATCATGATCACATTTGAGTTATCCGAAGGTCTTCGCGGAAAGGCGGAATATTCTGTAATTCGCGTTCACAACGGTACAGCAACGGTTCTTCGCGATTTGGACAGCGCTCCAGACACCGTAACGATCGAGACCGACAAATTCTCGACCTACGCGCTGACCTATAAAGAGAAAACTACAACATCTAATCCGAGCGGAGACAATTCAAGCGGAGGAAACCCGGGCGGCAGTTCTAATCCCTCAACCTCCACGCCGAACGAGAGCGATAATTCCGACGTAGCATCAAGCGGAGATAACGGTTCCGATAGCAGCTCAGATACCACTTCAAGTGGAAACGGCGCATCAACTGACGAGAGTAATACGAATTCGAGCGGCGGCACTTCTTCAAGTGATGAGAGCAATCACGCTCCAAGCGAGAGCAGTCCGTCCGAGGATAACGGAAATCCCTCAACGGGAATAGCAGTATCGCTTATCCCATTAGTAACAGCAGCTGCCATCTTAACGGTTGCGGTAAAGCTCAAAAAGAAATAAATGGCACTCCCTGTTTTAAGGAATGCCATGCTGATGGGAATACAGATGAGTACCTAATAACAACCGCGGCGCTGACGGGATAATTTGTCCCGTCAGCGCTTTATGCTTCAAAACTTGAGCTGTATAAAACAAAGAAAGGCACGCATAAATAGCTGAGTCTTTATATTACTGACTCAGCTATTTTATTTGCGAATATCCACATAATACTGCTTGATTTGATGAGAACCGCGGCACATTAAAAGTAAAGCGCAGCATTGAAAAAAACATAAACGGCGTTATGCTTCTCGGCGAAACCAAAACCGAAACAGGTTCGCGAGAAATCCTGCTGCCGCCAAGCACTGCGGAACTTCTCCGACAACGAAAGGCATATTCACGCAGCGAATGGATATTTCCCAATCTACTCAACACCGAAAAACCAATGAATCCGCAATGCGCATATGGGAGATTAAAAACAATATTAAAACAAGCTAATCTCCCACCAATACGTTTCCATGATCTGCGTCACACATTCGCGACTCACGCGATAGCGGGCGGTGTTGACGTAAAAATACTGTCCGAAATTCTCGGTCATGCGAACGCAAGTTTTGCGATAAACACAAATGGTTTGCGTTAATTCGCAAACAAATGTTTACTTTAACAATTTACGCTATGCGAACAGTAGCGAACCACCGAACTGTTTTATATTCCGTTCGGAATAATTACATTACCTGTCAGAAGTGGGTTCAGCAGGAAATAGTCCATAAACTCAAAACCCACTGCCGACAGTAACGGAGGCATAGCAAAGAATACCGCCGAACATATTACCACCACGGGATATTTTTTTATTTTGACGGAAATCCCGAAGATAAGTACCGCAGCGAACATCATTCCAACAAATCGTCCAAGCTCGGTCAAAACAAGATAGGCGGCAATCGGAATTGAGATGCCCGCAAGCTGTTCCATACTCTCGGCGGGAGCGCCGAACTGTGTCATTCCCCAAGCGTTCAGGACGTTGAATATCCTGCTGCCGTCAAAAATCAGCAGAACGGATAACGCGCAAACGGCGGCAGGGAGCGTTTTGTAGACAAACGTTCGCGCTCTACCATTTGGCGAGGATAGCAAAAGCATATACGCGTCGTTTTTGTATTCCAAACAGCAGGAGCAACTCATAATTAAAACGAAAATCAAAGCTTTTAGGGATGTCATAATTCGGTCGTAAACATATACAGTATCGCCGCCTGTAAGCATTCTATACCCCTTGTCTGCTATATAATACCCATCATTTTGTTTGAGATATTCTGTGTGTTCCAACAGCCTTGTAAGAGCTGTGATTTTATCTTGCCCCTGTTCGGAAAAATCAGTCATTGCGCTTGCCAGTTCGTTTTGGATAAACGTTTCTTTTTCGCTTGTGACCTCCCCCTCTAATTCTTTTATGTAAGAAAAATAGTAGTATTCCGAAACGCTGGCGTATTGCGGCTTTTCGGGCTGATATAAAATTATAGCTGTCGCTGCGCACAGCACAATAATAGCAAGACCTCTGCTGCCTATAAAGCATTTGTGCATTTCGTGAGCGGCAATGCTCGTATGTCTGCCATTTAATATACTCTTTCGGGTAGACATTCTGCGTTCCGGTGCAAACAAGCAATTAAGTATAATGCCCGCAGCCGAGCATACAAACGCAAATATAATATTAGCTGTAATTGTAACAAAAAGCGAATTGAGCGGGTTCTCAAAAAAGTTAATATTGAGATATTCGCCGACAAGCTTTTCGGTATCGGCTAACGCAACTATGTTTATCTGCCGCAGAAAAGACAAGTAACTTGTCGGTTTTATAAGAAAATACGCCAACGTGGAAATAGCGGTAAAGCCGCCTAACGCGGCAAAATTCGCAATACTCCCTATGGGAATTGACATAAATAAATACACTGTCGCTGCTGTAACAGTGCAAAAGAGCAATTTTATTTCTACGAAAACACCTAAAAATTCTCCAACCGAAATATGAAATCCACACGAAAACAATTTGGAAACGGACTGGATTGCCCTACTGATATCGCCGAACCCATACAAGCTCGCCCCCATAATAAAGCTGCTTCCATACAGTGCCAAACCTGCGGTGCAAGACAAAGTAATCATTGCAAATAGTTTTGCGATGGCAAGGTGAAAGCGACCTTTGTCCGTTGGTCGGGATAAAATCATAAGTCCGCTCTCCCGTTCCTCGGAAATCACTTTTGCGCCTAACAAAAGAACAATCACAAGTATCAGAATATCCGTTGTTCCAAACCTTGCTGCAAGCAAAACACCTTTGGATTTTCCGTGCTTGAGTTCGGCAGCGGAAAGCTCCGAAAAGCATTTCTGCGTTTTCAGTATATTACGATAATCGTAACTGTTTTCGTCGGAAAAGAACGACAGCGTTTTCAGATTTTCCGACGCTTCTTCTACCGAGTTCAGATAATTTTCATAATTATCGACTTGCTCGATTTCATCATAAACGTCATTATAAAGCGATTGGTTTGCAAGAGAGTTTACCGATAAAACGTTTTCTCCGAAAAACTCATTAGGCGGGAGAATTTTTTCCGAAAGATAATCACCCCGTTCGTTCGGCGGCAGTTCCGTTATCTCATTCCACAGTGCATTATACTCTGAGGGTGAATAATCACTGTATTCGGGCACAATTAAGAACATCACATTAATGATAACAGCGACTGCAATAGCAATCCACATTAGTGCGTTTGAGAATATCTTTCTAATTTCCCATAAGAATAAACTCATAATTTCACTCTCCAAAATGGTACAAATACAAGTCCTCAAGAGTTGGCGCAACAGTATGATAATTACCGTTCGGAACAGCTTCGCTTATAACGCGCGCAACTATTTCATCGCCGTCACGGGTTAGGCTTGCGATCTTCATATTTTTCCTGATCTCCTTTAATTGCCGATGATCTATCCGCAGCTCCGCGACCTTATTATCGATCGCTCCGCAAATATCCGACGGCGCGCCGCTGTCAATTATTTCCCCGTCCTTTAACAGCAAAACCTCTTTGGATATAAATTCCACATCCGGCACAACGTGTGTGGCTATAATAACGATCCTGTCAAAGGCGAGCTCGGCGATAAGATTTCGCAGACTTATACGCTCTTTCGGGTCAAGACCCGCCGTGGGCTCGTCAAGTATGATAATTTGCGGTTCGCCTAAAAGTGCTTGTGCAAGCAATGCGCGTTGCTTCATTCCTCCCGAAAAACCGCCGAGCTTCATTTTAGCGCAATCCTCAAGATTTACGCGCTTTATAAGCTCGACAATTTGCGGCGCGGCTTGTTTTTTCGTCAAACCTTTAAGCGCCGCCATATAAAACAGAAATCTCGTCAGCGTAAAATTGGGATAAATCGCCTGCTGCTGCGGCATAAAACCTAACAGCTTTCTGTATTCGCGGTCGTGCTTTTCGACTTTTCTGCCCTCTGCGATTATTTCCCCGCTTGTCGGTTCAATGATCTGTGTGATTATTTTCATAAGCGTGGACTTTCCCGCGCCGTTTGGTCCAAGTAAGCCGTATATTCCGTCCGTAAATTCAAAGGAAAAGTTGTCAAGAGCCGTTTTTTGTCCGTAACATTTTGTCAGATTATTGATTTGCAAGCGCATTGTATTCCTCCAGAAGACTGTTTACGAGCGCAATATAATCGTCAATTCCCGACGCTTTGAGTTCGCCGTTTATGGTGGAAAGCTCCTTGTCGAAATCGTCCGCCTTGCACAGCCTGTCATAGTTCTGTCGCAGCGCGCTTGCTATGTCCGTGTAGTCGGTTATCTTGTCAAACGTTAATTCAAAACCCGCAAAACGTGAGGGAATAATCTCGTCGTTTTTGGGAAATCGCCCTGACGGTAAACCCGTAACAAACGACGAATTTAAGTCATTCTCAATACCAAGAACATCGGAATATGATTTATCACACCGAAGCAGCTCCAAAAACTCCATAGCAGCTTCGGGATTATCGCATTTCGTTGAAATCCCTGTTGACGCGGCTACACGATTTTCAACGTAACAGGGAAGCGTAACGGCAGTTATTTCCGAACCTTCGGGGAAATAAGGCGATAAATCGTTCAGAGCGCCGGGAGATACCATAATCGCCATCTCTGTTTTAATCTCTGTTTTATTATCAATGGCTTCACCAAATGGGTCATAATCCGAAAAATTCACTTCATAATTCAAATATCCGCTTTTATAGAACGAATTAAGCGCTCTTGCATATTCAATTACAGCGGCATTTTCAAAAGGATTTTCGGCTTTGCCCGTTTCGCTGTTGAGTATGATATTACCTTTGGCGCTGTCGGGAATTGACACTGAGTAATCAAGATAATCAATATCGTATTTAAGCGCAATCAGATTTTCGCGCGGAGCGACTGATTTCAATATGTTCTCAAGCTTATTCGGCTCACCGGTGAAGTCGGAAATAAGGCTTTCGTCGACAAATTTTTTATTGAAATAGTAAGTCACACCCGTATCATTAAAACACTGCCCGGGTATGGTATACAGATGTCCGTTTACCTTAGCTGCGCTCCACAACGCTTCGGGAACTATTTCAAGCAGCTTGTCCGATGGGTTAAGCTCCCGAAAATATCCATCTTTAATAAGATTGTATGCCGCACCCACTTTGTTTGACCAATCGCCACCCATGGTTAAAATATCAAGTGCGCCGTTTGCTGTTTCGTATTCCGCAACAAGTTCGGAGAAATTTCTCGTATCCATTATATCCTCGTGTGCAAGCTGAATAATATCCACGCTGAAATTATAACCGTTTTCATTAAGCTTTTTATTCAAAAGTTCCGTTTCATAATCCGTTATAGAGCATCCTCCTATGCCCCATTTCAGCGTTATGGAGTCGCTTGACCGATTATCGTCGTTTGCTGTGCTTTGTAAGTTTTCATTCCCGGAATTACTTTCCGATGAATAAATAACGTTATTGGCGCAGCCGCTTAAAAAACAAATTGCCGCTAACACTGCAAATATTTTTTTCATAATTATTTCCCCCCGAATTTGTTTACGTCAAAGGCAAATACGGCACTATCAAAATTACCGTCAAAAAAATCATTACGGTCAACATATCCCATACAAAAGCTGCCGTCGTCAGCCGAATAATCGAACCACGCGGTGTCGCCGATTATATAAACGCCGTTAAGATATATTTCCCCGAGCGGACAATTGCGGCGCGGGATATCGGTAAATGTTCTCGTTTCAAAATTATAGCGCGTGTAATTTTCCGCATCGGGAGTTTTCAAGAAAAGCGCGTCACGTTCATCGCAGGCATAATTGGAGCTTGCGTTGTAACAATCCGCAAAATATTCAAACTCGCCCGAATCCGAAATAAATTTGTAGAGCTTATCGTCGGTCATGGAATAGCATACGATATCTTTTGAAAAATGGTCAAAGCAAGGGGCAATTGGTGCCAAACAATCATAACCCTCACTCAGCTTGCGCTCGGAGCCGTCTTTTGTATCAAGCGCGTAATAACCATATCTGTACACATCCTCGCGCTTTAAACCTCCTGCATATTCACCCGTTTCGGAGTCGATTTCAAGTTTATCGGTGTATTCGGAGAAAGCGTAATACAGAGTATCATCTTCGATAACGCCGCCCCATATTGAGGCGTTGTAACCCTCTTTTTCGACAAGCGTTGTTATATCTCCGGAACTCAGGTATATCTTTTGGTCAAACACCTTTGTTTTGTCAAGCTCCAGCGAGACACTGCCGCCTATCCCCGATTTTAATTTTTCCTCATCTATTTCATACATAATTTTGTAAGAAAGTAAAACATAATCGTCTACATACTCAACGCTTTTTATAAACGGAGCAAACGTATCTTCCACAGTAGAAACCGTGCGTTTGTTCAAGCCGTTTAACGAGCATGTCATAAGGTCTATGGAGTTGTTATCCATGCTGTAGGCGAAATAGTACAAATTATCCCCCCACGGATAAAAACCGAAAACACTATCCATGAGAGCAGCGCAATCGGGAGAACGCTTTGACGTATGTGTGCAGCTCGGCGAGCCGCAAACGGGAATGGTACGCCCATTCTCTTTTGAATAATAGCACAAAATACTATCACCGTCATCGTTTGAACAGGTGTAATATATACCGTTTTCCATAATGGTCTTATCTCCGCCCCAAGAGAAAATGCATTCTGTTTCGGGGATGCTGTTTTTTGAGCAGCCGGCGGTGAGCAGAGAAAGTGCTGCTATGATCGTTGCGGATATTTTTTTCAGTGGTTTCATATTGTTCCTCCGTATCAAACAATCATCCCCTCGACAAGTTCTACTTCGAACATTGAGGGGATAATCGTCCGTAAAACATTGATTGCGCAGTGATGCTTTACAAAATGAACTATTCGGTTTAATATTCTGCTTTAGAATTAAATACAGTACCAATCCCATCGTTTACCCAAAAGGTATGTTTTGTACTAGCCAAAACCATTGTGCAGTTAGTAGGGGCGTTGATTTGGTGACTAATTCCTCCACCGCTTGCTTCAACCGGCTCAGCGAGGGTAGTAGTTACATAACCGGTTTGTTGATTTCTATGTTGGTAGGCTATTCCAAGCTCCAATTTAAAGTCGTATCTTGTCGGGTCTTCCTGAAAGCTTGAAGTGGAACGGGACCGGGTTTCCGTTATAGATGTCGAATATTTAACAGGAATACCGTCAACTTTACCTGTTCCGCTTGCCGCTCCGGCTGTCATAGCCATGTTGCCGAATGCCAGAATCATTGCAGATGCCCCTGCAACTATCCTTTTTGCGATTTTGCTCATAGTTAAATCCTCCTGTAATTTGTTAGCCTTTTCAAGCTATTGTTTTCTCCGAGCTGTAAACGGTAACGGTTTCCGTTTTACCGTTTTTGTTCGTTAGCTTAAACACTGACATAACGCGATATGTACCGCTGTCGAGCCCGCTTTTGGTCGACGATAGGATAATAGTACTGTCATTTACAGTTTTAGACCATTCCGCACCGTCCACACCAGTCCAGATCCACAATCCCCAATATTTTTGGAGAGTTTGTGTGACAGTAATTCTTGTTACACCATCGCCCCGCGCATAGCTTGTACAGTATGCGGTTGTATTTTCAATCAGCAAATCAGCTTTTACGGCCTCGGCAAGCTCGTATGCTGGTGAAATGCTGTCTGAAACGGCAAGTGTATCATTGGTCTCCGCAAAAGCAGTCGTACAAAAAGCCGAACATAAGCAATTCGCTGTTAAAAGCAACACCGCCATCTTTTTTAGATTCATCGGAATAACCTCCCTTTCTTTATTATTCGGGGTTTTTTATCCCCTATTATAATACATCTGTTTTTAAGGGCAAAATACCATCCCTCAAAATCAAAATTTTAAAATTTTGGTATTTTTAGCCAATTTTTCAAGTTCATTTTTAGGCAAATCGCCACCTATATCAATAATATAGTCTCCGTTATCCCACATTATTAAGGCAGATGAATGTTCATCATCGCTGAAATCCACACACAATCCTACGTGACCATTAATATCAATTTCCTCAATTTTATGGTGTTCGGTATTGATATTCGGATCATAGTGTGTTTTGACCCATTGAACTATTCCAATAGTCACACCCGTCGATTTATTATGGTACTTGGTGGATACCGCTACAGGCGAAAAAACGGTTTCGCTCAACTCGAATCCTGCTGGAATCTCGGACAGACCATATCTATACTCGATTCTTTGCGGGCAGTCATCTGTATTAACGACCGTAAGTTGAGTATAATCGTGATAAACTGTTCCGTGAAAATCTTTTGAAATGTAAACCGCTACCCAGCCTACAAGCAAGGTCATAAGAACAATGATTAATACAGCAACAAACAGTTTTTGCCTTAGTGACAAGCTATGACTGTAAGCAGTTTCCTCAAAATGCCTTTTAGACTCTATTTGTTTGATTTTATTAACATTCCTTGTATAACGCACAAATATCCGCTTCATATTAAGTTTGTGCTTTATTGAAAAATTGTGTTCGGGAGCGTTGTCATACTGTTCGTATTCACGTCTGTAAGACTCTGCAACAATATCTTCTAAGATATTTTCATTCATAAGTTATTTATCCTTTTAGAAACAAATTCCTTTATTGATTTTCTCGCAAGGTATAGCCGCCAATTTGCAGCTTTTTTGGAAATATTTAATTTTGAAGCCGTCTCATCTATTGAGATTTTGACAAAGCAAGTGAGTATCAGAACATTTCGCTGCAAAGGCGGCAATTTGTCCACAAACTCCACCAATTCATCTCGAGAAATATCTTCCAACAGTCTGTCATCAAGCGAGATATCTGAGCTGTCGGTTATTTCTTCTTCATCTATATCTGTCATAATATATTTGTTTTTAGAGTTAAATATGTCAATAGCAATATTTCTGACCATTACATTAACATATGCAATTCTTCTTTTTTCAAGCTGAATGTTAAAAAATCTGTCGGGCTTATCAGAAATCCTCGAAAACGCTTCTTGTACTGCGTCCTCTGCGTCCTCCTTGTTATGTAATCTGGAAAACGCAATGGAATAAAGCTTATTTTTGTGATTTATATAAAACTCTGCTAACTCGTTGCGTTGATTTTCGTCCTCGATTACAGAGAAAGTGAAGTCGAGCATAAGATAGTACCTCCAAAACCATCATAATAAATACCATTTTGTTATATTATAACACAAAATGTCAGATTTTGCAAGTATAAACGTGGAGATACCTTTACCATTAGAAAGACTAGAGATAATTTAGTAATTTTATATACGCTTGGTTAAGTAGCCCAATATCATTATGAAATAAAAAAGTCAAAATAATCCATAAATATTTAAGTTCTTTCCGTAAATTCTTCGGTTAATAAAGGAACAAGTAAGGATTTGCACGAAAGAGGATGTATGAATGACAGAGCGAACATATATCGCCATAGACCTTAATCGTTCTATGCTTAAGTTGAGTGCGTAGAACGCCAACTCTACCCGCCGAACACTAACCTCGTTGTCGCGGACGAGAGCCGTACCGAAAAAACAATCGTTCTTGCCGTTTCCCCCTTACTCAAGGCTTACAGACTGCCAAGCAGACCTCGGCTATTCGAGGTTATCCAACAAGTCGAGTAAGTAAACAATCAGCGATTATATCAGTTGAGAAAGATAAACCGCAACTACTCGCTCCAATTAGGCGAACCGTCACATTTCGCAAGCGAACTGAATAGCAATCCTAGCCTAAAGAGGGACTACATTATCGCGCCGCCGCGAATGAAGTATTACATCGAATATAGCACGAAAATCTATGAAGTCTACTTAAAGTATATCTCCGAGGAAGATATTGTCGTATACTCGATTGACAAGGTTTTTATGGACGTGACGAATTACCTTGTGATGTACAAGCAGACCGCTCACGAACTAGCAATGACGATTATCCGCGACGTTCTCAAAACAACGGGCATAACCGCAATGGCGGGTATCGACACAAAACCAGCTGCGGATTAGCGGGATTTGACTACACTTACCCGTCTATGCTTAATCTCGTTTTTGTTAAAACTGTATCGGAACTAAAAATTCTTTATATACAGAATTAAAAATTCCTTTAAAAATTGCCTATTTCTATTTATAATTAATATGAGACCTGCAAATAAAAGTCAAGTGGTAAAATAAAGGTTTCATCAAACTTTCACA
>ERZ778512.1558-NODE-1558-length-14555-cov-5.537931_pt1 | contig 14555 bp, 11 predicted proteins | sample MGYA00510346_ERZ778512 | MGnify/ENA primary metagenome ERZ778512 (study PRJEB29527, sample SAMN07138962) | mouse gut metagenome | material: feces | host: mouse | place: China:Nanjing | collected 2016-01-25 ...
TTACAAAATCACAATTGTCTTTAGTGTATATAAAAGGTTCATCCCATTTTTGCAATGTTATGGTGGTATCCCAAAGGATATATCCAAAATAAGATGGTTTTTGTTTCTCATAAATTTGGACAGTCTGAACTAATGGTAGTAAACTGCTGTCTATGTAGTAGGTACCAAAAGAATAGGAAAACGCTGCTGTAATTTCTTTATCTGTGTATAAACTTAATCGTTCCTGTGTGTATTTACCAATTGGTATATCGGCGACGTTATTAGTTGCATCGTAGAGAGGCGGTTTCCAGTCGGTTATCCCTAGAAGCCATAAAATAATATTGAGTTCGTATTGTTGTGCTGTTTCAAGTTGCCGGTTTTTTAGGGTATCGTTTTTATAGATTGGTTTGGGCGGCAATATATAATATTCAAAATTTTGGCTGTTCGCGGTATAAATACAAGGGTTCTCTCCAAAACTATATACAGCAAACTTGCCATTATTTAGTTCATAATAGGGCAGTAAAATTCCAGAACCTACGACACCATTAGGCAATCCAAAGTGTTCTACAATTTCTTCATACGTAGTATTGTAATCAAATTGGTAAAAATCTTTTTCAGATAAACTTCGATTATAATAAGTATATTTTGTTTTCAGCCCCCGTACTTTTTTTGCAGTAGTGTTTTGTTTGATAGATTCCTTTGAGCATAGTATCAGATAAATACATAAAGGAATTAGTAATATCAATAGATATTTATGTTTGGGTTTCATGCATTGCACACGTCCTTTGATTTATATTGAAAGTATCTTGTATTAAAAGTATCTTGTATTAAAAGTATCTTGTATTAAAAGTATCCTGTATTGAGAGTATTTTGTATTAAAAGTATACTATTAAATAATTGATACTGCAAGTAAATACTGATGAACGTTAAGAAAATGTCACGCATCAGTTACTGTTCACACAGGACTTAGCATTTACTGATAAAACATGCATATTGCGAGTAAAAATCCATGCAAAACCACTTCGTGAAAAGCATTTCGTGAAAACCACTTCGTGGTGTCAAAGTTACATACTGTGGCTTGATGTATCTTAATCACTGCGATGTCTTGCAGACTTTACAGCATAGTGCAAAGCCCTTGGCTGAACTGTTATCAAGCTGTTTATAAAATTTTAATATTGCTTGTTTTTCTCAATGTTTAATAGCAAAAGCAATAAGTAAAATATCAAATACATAGCTTATTAAATATTTTTAAAATCATAAATTCATCTTTTTTTCTAGTATAAAAAAATCCCTCTTTGTGCAAGCTATTATAATGATAATTAAAATATTTACATCAGCAAATAATTGTAAAAAATAACTACAAAACTATAAAATTAATAGGAGGGTTTACAATATGTCAATGGTTTTAAAGGAAGTAAGCGATTTTAGCGTACAGGCATTTCACAAAGATAAGTTTCTGACGGTTACAAAGAAGGATATTGTTGGCAAATGGTCGGTATTTTTCTTTTATCCGGCAGATTTTACATTTGTATGTCCGACGGAGTTAGAGGATTTGCAGAACCAGTATGGCGAGTTTCAGAAGTTAGGATGCGAAATCTATGCAGTTTCAACGGATTCTCACTTTGTGCACAAGGCATGGAAAGATGCTTCTGAACGGATTAAGAAATTGGAATATCCTATGCTTGCAGACCCGACACACGCACTTTGCAATGATTTTGATGTGTTAATTGCAGATGCTGGTCAGGCAGAGCGTGGAACATTTATTGTAAATCCTGAAGGAAAAATCGTTGCATATGAAGTAAGCGCTGGAAATGTTGGACGAAATGCAGAGGAGCTTCTGCGCAAGGTACAGGCATTACAGTTTGTGGCAGCGCACGGCGATGAGGTATGCCCTGCAAAGTGGAAGCCAGGCAGCGAAACACTGAAACCAAGCCTAGATTTAGTCGGTTTATTATAGGGGATAAGAATGGAAACAGAAAACTTATATGATGTGATTATTGTCGGCGGCGGGCCGGCAGGACTTTCCGCAGCGATTTATTTGGGGCGTGCCAGATACCATGTCCTTGTAATGGAAAAAGAGCGGTTTGGCGGTCAGATTACCATTACATCAGAGATTGTTAATTATCCCGGCGTGGAGAAAACAAGCGGTTCAGCGCTTACAGAAAATATGCGTTTGCAGGCGGAAGCATTCGGTGCAGAGTTTGTGCTTGCGGAAGCGGCAGAACTGGAAATGAACCATGAAATCAAAACGATTACAACGACAAAAGGAGAAGTATACCGCACGCTGGGAATGATTTTGGCGTTGGGCGCAAGCCCTAGAAAGCTTGGCTTTATCGGTGAAAATGAGTTTCGCGGGCGTGGTGTTGCTTACTGCGCAACCTGTGACGGCGAATTTTTTACTGGAAAAGAAGTGCTCGTTGTCGGCGGCGGCTTTGCGGCGGTAGAGGAGTCGATGTTTCTTACAAAATATGCCAAAAAAGTTACAATGCTTGTAATTACGGAGGATTTTACCTGTGCAGCCGGTGTTTCGGCACAGTTAAAAAATTATCCGCAGATCGAAGTGCGGTTTCAGACAGAGTTGTTGGAAGCTGGGGGAAATTCTGTTGTTGAATATGCGAAAATCCGTGATAATACAACCGGCGAAGTGACCGAATATCGCGCTGCAGATGGCAGCACCATTGGAATTTTTGTATTTGTAGGTTATGCGCCGGCAACAGATTTTATAAAAGATAAAATTGTGTTAAATGAGCAGGGATATATTGTAACGGATCAAAATCAGCGTTCCAGCATTGAGGGCGTTTATGCGGCAGGGGATGTGTGCATTAAAAATTTGCGGCAGGTGGTTACAGCAGTTTCTGACGGCGCAACCGCAGCGACTTCAATGGAAAAATATGTTTCGGAGTGCAGGGAGCATTTGCGTCTTCCCAAAGCAAACCACCAGCCCAAGCAGGAAAATAATCAAAATGCAGGCAGTCATCACACAGACAAAAACAGTTCGGCAGAAAGCGGTTCGTTTTTAAATCATGAAATGCGCAGCCAGCTTTTAAGTGTTTTTGAGAAATTTGAAAAAAAGATTACAGTAAAAGCTGTTTTAACAGACAGTGGTGCTTCTAGTGAACTGGAGGGTTTTGCACAGGAATTGCAAGGGATTCATGAAAAAATCGCGGTAGAAATCACATATGCAAAGAACAATGCAGACAAAAAGGAGAAGCCGTATCTTGCTATCTGTGATGAAAATGGAAGCAATGGGATTCGCTATTACAGTGTACCGGGAGGACATGAATTTAACTCCTTTATTATTGCACTCTATAATACGGCTGGGCCTGGGCAGAAGCTTGGCGGTCAGTTGACAAAGCGCATTAAAGATATTCCGGGCAGACATCTATTACAGGTAATGGCAACGCTTTCTTGTACGAATTGCCCAGAGGTCGTCATGGCGACGCAGAAAATTGCGGCAGAATCAAATCAGATCGACGCTGAAATGTATGATTTATCAAAATTTCCGGAACTTAAGGAGAAATACCAGATAATGGCAGTGCCGTGCCTGATTGTGGATAATGGGGATAAAGTGCTTTTTGGTAAAAAAGGAATCGAGGAGATTGTGGAAGTGCTCGAAGCATCATAACGGGACGGATTACTATGCTATAAGAGAAAAACAGGCAGAATTGCTGCAAAAAGTGCGGCAGTTCTGCTTTATCATTTTATTAATTTTTACAGAAACAGTGTTGTGTGATATAGAAGAGGTGTGATATAATGGAAACAGGGGTAAAAATTGACACTACCTAAAAAAATTGGGAGGGAAGAACATGGAAGACATGAATAAAAAGGATTTCCGCAATAAGCTAGTGATTGCAGCAGGCACTCTTTTTGTTGTTCTTTGCGTATGGCAGATTGTCGTGCTGAAATTATTGGAAAAAGGCATAATTAGTACATTAATTGCAATGATACTAATAGAAGCAGGTATTTTGGTGGCAGCAGGGCTGATCGGTGCGATTATTAAGTTTGCATATGATATATTCCAGCAAGTAATCAGTGATGTGGGGCAGACTTCAAAGGGCAGCGTTGTTGAGGAAAAGATTCGGAGAATGTCCGAGAGAGATGATGAGCTCGGCGCAATGTTTCGCAGCGTACATAATACAGTGACTTCACTTGCCAAACTTGTTTTAGATATTAGCCAGACATCTGATCGACTTACAGAGATATCCAATAATTTTCGTACGATATTCTCTAATATGACCGCTGCGGTAGAGCAGACCGGCGAAGAAGTTGGTACGATTACAACAAATACGGTTTCGCAGGCAGGGCAGACCAGCGATATGAAGGAAAAAATTGATGCGATCAGCGTATCCATTGGAAATATTATTCAAAATGTTGAACTGCTTACAGAGAGTGCTGATTTAATGAAGAAATATAATGGCTCTGTTGAGGAGATTATGAAAGAATTAATCCGTATCAGTGAGAAAAGCAGTCAGGCGATTGAAAATGTTCGTAAGCAGACGGATTTGACAAACCAGTCGGCGCAGCAGATCCGTGCAGCGACAGAGATTATTGCAGGCATTTCCAGCCAGACAAACCTTCTTGCGTTGAATGCAAGCATTGAGGCGGCGCGTGCAGGCGAGCATGGTAAAGGCTTTGCGGTGGTGGCGGAGGAAATCCGTGCGCTTGCGGATCAGTCTAAAGAATCTACAGAGCAGATTGGAAAGGTAGTGAAGAATCTTCTTGATAATTCGGATGTAAGCGTGGAAATTACAAAAGAAGTTTCTGAGGCATTTTTAAAGCAAAATAAAAAAATTCAGGATACAGAGGTTATCTTTAATTCCTTAAATCAAGAAATCGGTAAAGTAAACAGTTCAATTCATGTGATTGTCAGCGAAGTGGAGGGGCTGGATACGCACAGGCAGGTGATTGGTAACGGTATTGTCAGTCTGACTGACTGCGCACAGCAGAATGCAGACAGTGCACAGATAACGACAGAAAATATGGAGGAGTTCCGCCAGATTGTCAATGAATGCAACGAAGCGACCGAAAATGTGGTTAAGATATCAGAGGAATTGGTGGGATATATTAAAGAGTTTAGTATGGATTCTATGAAGCAGAAAGTATTGGGATAAGAAAATAACAAGGCTGTGTTTATGGCTGCGTCTATCAGTTTAGATGCAGCCGCATTTTTGGATAGTTTGTTAATTTATACTGCTTCACAGTTAAATTTCCAAGTAACCTGACTACGTAACGTCAGCCATATATCTTTAACCAGTTCAGTACGGTCAATTCTGGCGTTATGTAGTATAGCTTATTAATTATAGAAATAATAGAAAGACATATGGGTAAAGGGGAGCACAAATGAGAGGTAAAAGTATTTTTAAACAATTGTTAATGCCGATGATGACGATTGTCTGCGCGCTTGCGGCAGCGCTGGTTGTAGTAATTCTTGTAATTTTTTCTTCCTCATATGAGAAAGATATTTATTCCAAAAATCAAGATATTTCGAAGCTGTTGGCGAGTGAAATTTCCACTTTTATGGACGGAGCGTACAGTATTAATGAGGAATTAGCGGTGAATCCGAATATTTTAACAATGAAAACGGATGTTCAGACCCCGATTTTAGAAAGCTGTGTGGAACGAAATGCGTTTTTGGAACAGATATATATACAAGGAACGGATGGAATGCAGACAGGGCGTTCCGCAGGGGAGCTTGCGGATCGGTCTACTAGATGGTGGTTTGTACAGGCAATGGCAGATCAGCAAGCATTTGTTTCTAAGTCCTATTATTCTGTTGCAACGGGGATGCCGTGTACATCTATTTTCTTTCCGATGTACCGCGAGGGGAAGCTGGTGGGAATTTACGCAGCAGATTTAAAGCTGGACTTTCTGCAAAGTTTGATTGGAGAGTATTCCCATGAGAAAGACGGAAGGATATCCTTTGTTATTGACGGCGAGGGTGCTGTAGTTGCGCATCCTGACCTTGTGCAGATAGAAGAACAATATAATTACAGGGATATGACCAAAACGGTTTCGGTGAAGGATGCTTCAGGGAAAATTGCAACGGACGAGAGTGGAAGCATTATTACAGAAGTGCATCCGCTGGAAGCGTCGAACGATTTTAAAGAAGTAATTGCACAGGTAATGGCAGAGCGCACTGGCAGTGCCAAAATTCAGTATCATGGTGAACAGTATTATGTCAATTATACAAATATTCCGTTAAAGGGCAATTCGGATTCCTGGTCTTTGGTAACGTTACAGAAGCAAAGTACCGCAATGGCAATGGTGCGCAGGATGATTTTGGTTGCTGTAATTGTTACATTGATTGCGATTTCTTTGGCGATTTTGGTAATGGTATATCTTGCACGGAAACTGACTATGCCGATTGTTTCGATAACAGAACTGATTACAAATGCATCTGACGGTGATTTCTCGGTAAAAGCAGAGGAAAATTATCAAAATGAAATCGGAATGCTTGCACGCAGCTTTAATAAAATGACCGACAAAATCTCCACGATTCTTGTGCGTATTGCCACTTTTGCTGCCGATGTAATTCAAAGTTCCGGTAAATTAAAGGATATTGAGGAAAATGTGGATACGATTAACAGTGCTTTTAAGGAAATTACAGAGGGCACAGCAGCGCAGACAGCAGATGTCAATAAGGTTGTAATACGAACAGAGCAGATGGAGGCAAAATTTAAGGAATTAAAAGAAAAAAGCGGAAATCTGTTAAGTGAGGCGGAAAATACCATGCTTTCTGGGCAGGAGGGCGTCAAGAGTGTTAAGGAGTTAGAGCAGCAAAACAGTGATGTAGAGCGCAATGTTAATCTATCTTATGATCGTATTAAGACACTGGAAACGCATTCTATGAAGATTGCAGATATTGTAAATACAATTAATGATATCTCCTCAGAAACAGAACTGCTGTCACTGAATGCCAGCATCGAAGCGGCGCGTGCAGGAGAACATGGCAAAGGGTTTGCGGTGGTAGCAGAATCGATTCGGAAACTTGCGGCAGACTCCGCAACTGCGACAGAACATATAGAACGGATTATTCAGGAACTTTGCGGAGATATTGGACTGACAGTTTCCAATATTGAAGATGTTAAGAAGGCAGTGAACAATCAAGTGGCAGCGGTGCAGCAGGTGGAGGATATTTTCCGCGGCTTTAGTAATCTAGCAGATCAAACAAGCGATTCTGTCAATGAAATTGATGAACTTATCGCAGAAATGTATAAGATAGATCGTTCAATTGTTCATGCAGTAACGCGAATCCGCGATATTTCTCAGAAAGCGGAAGATTTATCTGTCGAGGTAACAGGTTCTTTGGATGTAGAGTTAGAGGATATACGGAATGTATCTGAACGGGTTGAAAAACTGACAATGGTGTCAGAAGAAATGGAACAGGAAATGACAAAATTTAAGCTGCCTGAATCGATACGATAAAGCAAAACGGAGATGGATTTAAGCAGCGGCAGGGAAGGCGGTAAAAATATGCGAATTTTATTGGAAAATGCTGTATTTACGGCAGAAATTGAAAGTTTTGGTGCAGAGCTGAAATCACTGGTGAGAAAAGAAGGGAATATGGAATATATGTGGGAAGCTGATCCGGCTTTTTGGGGAAAAACCTCGCCGATTTTATTTCCTTTTATTGGTAAGCTAGAGGGTGGGAAATATCAATATAACGATACAGAGTTTGTTATGGATAAGCATGGTTTTGCTCGAGATATGGATTTCACCGTGTTGAAGCAGGAGGCAGATCAGGTCGTTTTTACAATTAAGAGTAACGAAAATACGCTGCAAAAGTATCCATTTACGTTTGCGCTTGAAGTGGAGTATCAACTTACAGAGAATGGAATTATCGAGAGTTTGCGGGTTATCAATCAGGATGAGAAAACGATGTATTTTTCATTTGGCGGGCATCCGGCATTTGCCTGCCCTGTTAAAACAGGGACTGCAAAGAAGCGGACTGAATATGCAGTAAAACTTTATGGTGCAGAGGGAAAGGTGAATGTTTTATCGACAGAAATCGGTGTGCCTGACGGACTCTTAACGGGAAAGAATATAGAGATTAAGTTAGATAATGGTGTATTCCCAATTACAGATGGTATATTTGATCAGGATGCGCTGTGTCTTGCGCAGCAGCACGTAAGGGCGGTTGGGCTTTTAGATGAGAATGGCAGAGAATATATCCGATTGGAAGCGGACTGTCCTGTATGGGGAATTTGGTCAATGCCTGACAGCAATGCGGGTTATGTGTGTATTGAACCGTGGTGGGGTATCTGTGATCCTAAAGGATATCAAGGAACATTACAGCAGCGTCCCTATACCAACCAAGCAGAAGCTGGAAAAACATGGGAGTGCAGCTATCGGATTTTTGCAGGGAAATAGGATATGGAACAAGGAAAAATGCTGCAAAGGAGCGAGGCAATTTCTTTTTGCCTAACATTGGAAAATGTTTATGAAGATTATCCGTTTCATGATGTAAACTGGTGTGTTATGCGCCACCAAAAGAATCAAAAAGTATTTGCATGGATTTTTGACAGGGAGGACGCTGTCTGGATTAATGTAAAGTGTTCACCAGAGTGGCGTGATTTCTGGAGGCAGACATATCCGTCGATTTTGCCGGCATATCATTTGAATAAGGAGCATTGGAATTCCATTATATTGGATGGCACGGTGCCGGAGGAAGAAATTAAGCGCATGATATGTGAAAGCTATGATTTAACAGCGCCAAAGAATCGAAAGAAGAAAAAATAATATGTAAAAGGGCTGTCGGAAAGGGTGGATTCCGCCAGCCCTTTTTATGCACACGCCGATGCAGAGGAAATCTGTCATTACATGGCGCATCAGCGGCGCACGAATAGAGAAGATAATTCTTCCCTACTCGTGCGCACACGGGCATCCAAAGGAAGTATGTTGTCAATACTATTTATTGATTTGCCATAGCACTTAATTCTGCCAGCATTTTTGGAAGCTCGGTGTCCATATTTTCATCAGTAAACTGACAGGTACCAACTTTTCTATGTCCGCCGCCGCCGTATTTTAGCATTAGGCTTCCAACATCTACATTGGAGGTTTTGTTTAAAATACTATAGCCGCACGCGGCGCTGCATCCCGCACCGCCGCGTCCGCTGACAATCCACGCAGAGATATTTTGCTCCGGATACATGCTGTAAATTAGGAACCGATTACCAGAATAAATCGGATTAACACCTCTTAAATCAGAAATAATCAGATTTCCATCAATGCGCGTATACTGTCGAACCATTTCCATAAACTTTTCATTCTGCTCAAAATAGGTTTCAATGCGTTCCTTTACATCGGGCAAAGAAAGAATTTGCTCCGTTGTCATTGTGCGGCAGGCGTCAATGAGCTTTTCCATTAATTGATAATTGGAAATTGTGAAATTGCGCCATCTGCCAAGCCCTGTTCTTGGATCCATTAAGAAACCGACTAATATCCAGCCAGTTGGATTTTGAATTTCATCAATGGTCAGGTTTCCGGAATCTACTTTATCTACCGCTTCCATCATATCATCGAATTGTGGGAACCGCTCTTTTCCGCCGTAATACTCATAGATAATGCGGGCACAGGAGGGGGTAATACGACTTTCGCCTTTATATTTTCCCTCAAGTTGGAGTCGTTCGTGCTCGCTGGAATGGTGGTCAAACCATAGTCCGCAGCCTTCGACATAGGGAACGTTAGCAAGGCAGTCATCTTCGGTTACTTCTACTAAGCCGTCTTGTAAATCCTTTGGATGCGCAAATTTCCAATGATCAATAATGCCAGCTTCCTTTAACAGTGCACCGCATGCAAGACCATCAAAATCAGAACGTGTTATTAATCTCATGTTTTACCTCATTTCCGCGCTGCTTTTTGCCCGTTGTGGAGTTTGTGGATGCAGCGCAGACACAAGCCCATATAGCAAACATACATTTCACGATACAGCAATTCTTGCGGTGGAGTTTTTTACTTGTCCACGCAACGGCTGTGCCGATAAATCAGTTCGCTGGTTATCCTTTGTGGATATTGTTCTTATGATAATTTATGTATTACTTACTCTTTATTATAGTAGAAGATGACAAATTTATCAACTATTTCAGAAAAATTGTGGAAAATATGGTAACAGTTCAGCCTGGACTTTGTACTACACTGCAAAGTCCTATTTTTCAAGAAAAATTGCTACAATTAACAATTCTCAAATAAAAACCCAACAAATGTCTGCTATGCTATGAAATAATCTTAGTATATGGTTCATAATGTAAAAAGACAACAGAGCGCATCAGCATAGTTATCAGTAAGGAAGCTTGGAAATGAGAAAGAATGGAGAGATTATGTGAGAAATATCAATTATAATGGATATAAGATAAATCTTGCAGAGTATGGGGAATACAAAGAAACAGTCTGTAAACGCGGGAAGAAAAAGGAGAATTGAGGATAATAAAAAAAGCATTCTGGTATATAACAGACTTTCTGTTTACACCCATCAGAGGCAAAGTTATATTGTATCAAAGACGTCTATTAGATAGAATAAAAAAGACCGAGAGATTAGGTAAAGTTTCTCGGTTTATTATGCGTAGACCCGTACAGAGGAAATATGCCGCTAAGGCGGCGCACAGGTCACGCGGCGAATAGAGAAGATGGCTCTTCTCTACCCTCACGTGTATCTTAAAAAAATTTTTTGGCTGGTAACACTAATGTTTTTGGGAATTGTCCTATGGAAACGGGAGGAAAAAAATTATAATACAGGGAGGCTGACATCATGAAAATCAGAGAAAATTTAAAATTGTATTTCAAGTATGCCTCTATCTGTATACAAAGTGTAATGGAATATAAATTGTCTTTTTTTTGATGGTTATTGCACGGTTTATAATAGCATTTTGTGAATTGATTGCAATTCCATTCTTATTTTCCAGTTTTACACAGATAAAAGGCTGCACCTATGGGGATGTTTTGCTGTGTTTTTCTGTTGTTCAAATGTCCTTTACATTTGCGGAGCTGTTTGGCGTAAAGCATTATAAGTCATGCGGCTGATGACGGGAACTGTAGATTTTTTTAACTTTCCGACATCAATATATGTGTCTTTGCAAGGTATTTAGAAATATTTTTACAACAAAACAAGGTCTGTTTACAACTTACCATATCAGGTTAAAACAACTTTTGTGATATAATATTAAGAAATGTTGTTTTAACCATCTGGTATGGATAGCAGGAAATCTACATAAAGGAGATGTGATTCTATGGAGGACTTTATTGGCAGGATAGATGTCAGCGCACAAAACACAAGAGATGCTATTTGCGTGGCAATCTGTGATGACGAGGCGTTTATGCTTGACCTGCTGGAGGAAAAAGTAAAGAAAATGCTCCCTTCTGCGGTAACGGAACGGTTTTCTTCCGGTAAAGGGCTGTTAGAGGGCAGTACAAAAGCGGATATTTTATTTTTGGACATACAGATGCCGGAGCTGGATGGCATGGAAACAGCAAGGCTTTTCCGCAGGCGGCAGAGGGATGCGCTCATTATATTTGTTACAGCAGCGCCGGAGTATGTCTTCCAAGCGTTTGATGTTGGGGCGTTCCATTATCTGGTTAAACCTTTATCCGATGATAAATTCAATGAGGTCTTTGGAAATGCGCTGCAAGAAATCGGATGCAGAAAGAGAGGTTGCGATGGAGATGATGGGGAATATATGATGGTACAGGCTGGGGGCGTCCATACAAAAATATTGTTTCAGGATATTGTTTATGCGGAAGTGTTCAACCGTAAAGTCATGATTCACACGGTAAACGGCGATACGGAATATTACGGGAAACTGTCCGATTTGGAGAAAAAGACGGGCGAGGACTTTTTTAGGACACACAGATCATACCTGATCCATTTCAAGTATGTGCTAAGATACGATGCCATGTCTGTTGTTATGGAAAACGGGACAGCGCTGGTTGCAAAGCAGAATTATCCAAAATTTGTGAAACAGTATCTGAAATATAACCAGAGGAAAGGCAGGGAGATTCGGTGAATCCGGTAGAATTATGTTGGAATGTTACGTCTTATGTATCAATTATTGTGCAGCTTATCGCTGCGGGCTTATGCCTTGGAATATTTATATCGCCTTATATGCCGTGTAGAAACAAAGCAGTTAAGGCAGGTGCAGCGTATAGTGTGGTAATGACGGTTTTATATATTATGCCGCTGCGGATAGATAATATCCTTGCATATTTCATAGGTACATTAGCGGCATTTGCCGTGATGCGCGCAGAGGACAGGAGAAACATTAACCAAAAGATATTTTTGTCCGTTACGTTCTTTTCGCTGCGCTGGTTATCCGCTTCTATGGCAGGGATTATAGACCATTTTTTTGATATTGTCCTTTTCAATCCGGAACTGGCAGCGAGGGTATGGCTGCATTACGGGATGTATGTGGCAGTAAGGGTTCTGTGTATCCTGTTTAGTTTTCTGTTCCTGTTATTGTCTGTCAGGGCAGTCAACAGGGCATATGAAAGTAAGGGCGGATATATGGAAAGAAGGGAACTTGTGATGCTGACCGTACCGTCCCTGTCAGGGGTAGCCGGTTATGCAGTCTTTCATTTTTACCAGATTAAATCGGAAACGTCGGGATTTTATGACGTACTTTGTTTTTTATACTATCTGATATCTGTAATGGCAGTCCTTGTGATAATCATTATCTTTCAGAACTGGAAAACGTCACAAGAGGAACAGTCTGGGCATGAACTTTTGGAAAGTCAGATAAATACGATAAAAACGCATATCGAGGGGATTGAAAAGCTGTATGGGGATATCCGTTCCTTGCGCCATGACATGGGAAACCATATTCAGATGATAGAACGCCTGATGGGAACGGAAAACACTATCGAAGCTTCGGCATATCTTGAGAGCCTGAAAATAGAATGGCAGGAGCTTGCGCCTGAGATTAGGACAGGAAATCCAGTTACGGATATGATTCTTTTAGAAAAGAAAAAAGAAGCCAAGATGCGTGGAATTCGATTTGAAAGCGACTTCCGTTATCCGAAAAATACAAAACTGGATGCCTTTGATGTCAGCGTGATTTTGTATAATGCGCTGAATAACTGCATGGAGTCAGTAAATGGGGAAAAACCATATATCAGGATTCAGGCATTCCGTAAGAACAGTATCTTTATGCTGATTATCAGCAACAGCTTTGAAGGTAAAATTTCTATTAATCCGGCAGACGGACTTCCCTATACAACGAAAAAAGGCGGCGGGCATGGAATCGGCTTGAAGAATATGCTCAGGATGGCTAAAAAGTATATGGGGGATCTGTCCTTTGAACAAAATGGGAATGAGGTTACGGTAGGGATCATGCTTCAGGTTGCGTAAGGGGGTTTACAACAGAATGAGGGCGGTTCACAACATAGCACTTTATCCGTACAAATGATATCCCGATAAAATTGATAGAAAGCAGGATTTTCTAATATGTGAAACGGCTTTCAAAATTTTTTCAAGGAGGACACTACAATGAAAATTAACGGTACTAATGGAGCGAACACACAAATGGGGCAGATAGGAATGAATCAGGCAGCGGATTCTTACAGCCGGAATATCCAGAACCAGATTGCCAATGCACAGAAGCAGATGCAGGAACTATCTTCTAATGAAAATATGACATTAGAGGAAAAAATGAAAAAAAGGCAGGAGATACAGCAGCAGATTGCTGATCTGAATACGCAGTTAAGGCAGCATCAGATAGAACAGCGAAAAGAAAAACAGCAGGCGAAAGCTTCCTCGATGGAGGATAAGCTCGACGGAACGAAAACAACAGCAGGCGAAAAAAATACAGGACTGTCACAGACAAGCATAACAGCAATGCTTTCTGCGGATACGTCTATCAAGCAGGCAAAAGTACAGGGCAGCGTGGCAACAAGGATGGAAGACGAGGCGAATGTCCTGAAAGCAGAGGTCAAGCAGGGCGGAGGAGATGTGGAAGCCAAGAAAGAGAAAATTGTCGAACTGGAGCAGAAAGCGGAGAATGTAACAGTCTCACAAATGAGTACGCTGGCAGAGGCAAATAAGGCTGTGGAAGAAGCTGCTACGTCAGAGCACAATGACAATAAGACGTCTGAGGCAAAAGAAGAAAAAACAGATCAGGCAGAAAGCACAACCGAAAAGGCAGGGGAAAGTGGTACAAACGGAGAGAAAGCACAAGATGGTGTATCAAATATTGTATTACAGACTGGAAATGCGGAGAATGCACAGCGGGATGACCGCACACAGGCGGAAAACGCGCAGCCAGTTGAAACAGCTGTTCCAAAAGCAGCAACAGCACAGGAAGCAGTTTATACGCATATTGATATCTGCTTATAAGGGAGAAAAACGTATGTCAGAATTAACAGTTTAACGACTATACAAGCAGATATAACACCAATATGAATTTTTCAACGTTGTTTGGCGGCGGTGCTCTATATAGACAACGGCATGGGCGGTATTCACCTTCCGCAACGGGGCGGAAGTCAGCACAAAGATTTGAAGGTGGCGGGCAGATTTCGGGGAGTACCGGAAATCCAGCCCGCTGTTTCCATTAAATTTTATTGCTGAAAAGGTGCTATTGCCTTTTGTAAAT
>ERZ778512.1572-NODE-1572-length-14401-cov-9.205144_pt1 | contig 14401 bp, 10 predicted proteins | sample MGYA00510346_ERZ778512 | MGnify/ENA primary metagenome ERZ778512 (study PRJEB29527, sample SAMN07138962) | mouse gut metagenome | material: feces | host: mouse | place: China:Nanjing | collected 2016-01-25 ...
ACTGGTCGGTAAAGCCTATCTAACATAATCTCAGGAAAATTTAAACAGGCTCTTAATTTATAAAAAAACTGTCTAACTCTGTGATGAACTAAAAAAACTTCTCTTTATCATTTGCTTTCCGCAAAAAAGGCTTAACTTTGTTCGCGCTAATTTTGGCTGATGATGGAAACTCAAAACGTGAAAGATACAGTAAGGCAGATATTCACGGAATATCTCACGGCGAACGGGCATCGAAAGACTCCTGAACGCTATGCCATACTCGATACAATCTATTCTATCGATGGTCATTTCGATATAGACATGCTTTATTCACGGATGATGGATCAGGAGAATTTCCGGGTGAGCCGGGCGACTCTCTACAACACCATTATTCTTCTTATCAATGCACGGCTGGTCATTAAGCATCAGTTTGGTACTTCCTCCCAATACGAGAAATCATATAATCGAGAGACACATCATCATCAGATATGTACTCAATGTGGTAAAGTGACCGAGTTTCAGAACGAGGAACTGCAGCAAGCCATTGAAAATACGAAATTGAGCCGCTTCCAGCTTTCGCATTACTCTTTATATATATATGGAGTATGTAGTAAGTGCGACAGAGCTAACAAACGGAAAAAAGTAAATAACAACAATAAAAAAGAAAAATGAAAGTAGATGTTCTTTTAGGATTACAATGGGGCGACGAAGGTAAAGGAAAAGTAGTCGACGTTTTAACACCTAAGTATGATGTGGTTGCCCGTTTCCAGGGCGGCCCGAATGCCGGTCATACACTTGAGTTCGAGGGACAGAAGTATGTGCTTCGCTCTATTCCTTCCGGTATTTTTCAGGGAAACAAGGTAAACATCATCGGTAATGGTGTGGTACTTGATCCGGCACTGTTCAAAGCAGAGGCTGAGGCGCTTGAAGCATCAGGGCATCCGTTGAAAGAACGTTTGCACATCTCAAAGAAAGCTCATCTTATTCTTCCGACACACCGTATTCTGGATGCTGCATACGAAGCAGCTAAAGGCGATGCTAAAGTAGGAACTACCGGTAAGGGTATCGGTCCTACTTATACGGATAAGGTTAGCCGTAACGGTGTCCGTGTAGGTGATATCCTTCACAACTTCGAACAAAAATATGCTGCAGCAAAAGCACGCCACGAACAAATCCTGAAGAGTCTGAACTATGAGTATGACTTGACGGAACTGGAAAAGGCATGGTTGGAAGGTATCGAATACCTGAAACAATTCCATTTCGTAGATAGCGAACATGAAGTGAATAACCTGTTGAAGGATGGTAAGAGCGTGCTTTGTGAAGGAGCGCAGGGTACTATGCTTGATATTGATTTCGGTTCATATCCGTTTGTGACTTCTTCCAATACCGTATGTGCGGGAGCCTGCACCGGACTTGGCGTGGCACCTAACCGTATTGGTGAAGTATATGGTATCTTCAAGGCATACTGTACTCGTGTAGGAGCAGGTCCGTTCCCGTCAGAACTGTTTGACGAAACAGGCGACAAGATGTGTACGTTGGGACATGAATTTGGTTCTGTAACCGGTCGTAAACGTCGTTGCGGATGGATCGATCTGGTAGCGTTGAAGTATTCCGTTATGATAAACGGAGTTACCAAATTGATTATGATGAAGAGCGATGTACTCGATACTTTCGAAACAATCAAAGCTTGTGTTGCTTACAAAGTGAATGGTGAAGAAATCGATTATTTCCCGTATGACATCACAGAAGGCGTAGAACCTGTATATGCAGAGCTTCCGGGCTGGCAGACAGATATGACCAAGATGCAGAATGAAGATGAATTCCCGGAAGAATTCAATGCTTACCTGACTTTCCTGGAAGAACAGCTTGGCGTGGAAATCAAGATTGTATCTGTAGGACCGGACAGGGCACAGACTATCGAACGTTATACTGGAGAATAACAATCTGGTAATTATATAGGGGGAAGGCGGAGTTTTTTTTATCTCCGCCTTTCTTTATTCAGACTTCTTGTTGTCTATTTTTTTTATACACATAAATAATCGCGCTTATGAAAACACGTTTTATTTCTTTTCTTTTATTGCTCGCAATGGGCGTTAGTGCATTTGCACAATCTTCTTCTTATCAACCCACCGAAGAGAACCTGAAAGCACGTCAGGAATTTCAGGACAATAAGTTTGGTATTTTCCTTCATTGGGGATTGTATGCCATGCTCGCTACCGGTGAGTGGACTATGACAAACAATAACTTGGATTATAAAGAATATGCCAAACTGGCAGGCGGTTTCTATCCTTCCAAGTTTGATGCGGACAAATGGGTAGAGGCTATCAAGGCTTCGGGAGCGAAATATATCTGTTTCACTACCCGTCATCACGAGGGATTTTCTATGTTCGATACCCAATATTCGGACTATAATGTAGTCAAGGCTACTCCTTTCAAGCGTGACATCGTGAAAGAACTGGCAGCCGCTTGTGCGAAACACGAAATCAAACTTCATTTCTACTATTCGCATCTCGACTGGGTGCGCGAAGATTATCCCTGGGGACGTACCGGACGAGGAACAGGACGCCCCAATCCGAAAGGGGATTGGAAAAGCTATTATCAATTTATGAATAACCAGTTGACGGAGTTGCTGACAAATTATGGTCCGATAGGTGCCATCTGGTTTGACGGATGGTGGGATCAGGACCAGAATAAAAATTTCGACTGGGAACTCCCTGAACAATACGCATTGATTCATAAGCTCCAGCCGGGATGCCTTATCGGTAACAATCATCATCAGACGCCTTTTGCAGGTGAAGATATTCAGATTTTCGAACGTGACCTGCCAGGTGAAAATTCAGCGGGACTTTCGGGACAGGAGATCAGTCGCCTGCCTTTAGAAACTTGTGAAACAATGAATGGTATGTGGGGGTATAAGATTACCGACCAGAATTATAAGTCAACAAAGACATTGATTCATTATTTGGTGAAGGCAGCCGGTAAAAATGCCAATCTCTTGATGAATATCGGTCCTCAACCCGATGGTGAGCTTCCTGCAGTAGCTGTACAACGTTTGGCGGAAATGGGAGAGTGGATGAAGCAGTATGGCGAAACTATCTACGGAACACGCAGCGGTGCAGTTGCCCCGCATGACTGGGGAGTGACGACACAGAAAGGCAATAAGCTCTATGTGCATATCCTCAATCTGAAAGATAGAGCGTTGTTCCTGCCTTTGGCAGATAAGAAAGTGAAGAAAGCGGTGCTGTTCAAAGACCAGTCCCCGGTTCGCTTTACCAAAACGAAAGCAGGTGTTGTGCTGGAGTTTGCTGATGTGCCGAAAGATATTGACTATGTAGTAGAACTTACAATTGACTAATTTTTAGATAATTCTTCATAAAAGCAAGGGGAAACTATCCTGACATTGGTAGTTTCCCCTTACTTTTGGCAAACTATTTGTTTATATAGATATAGAGTAATAATTAAAATGAAAAGTATATGATGTCTTATTGGGTATTATTTATTGGAATTGCCGTAGTAAGTTGGTTGGTACAGATGAATTTGCAGAATAAGTTCAAGAAGTACTCCAAGATTCCTACCGGAAACGGCATGACAGGACGCGACGTAGCTTTGAAGATGTTGCATGACAATGGAATTTATGATGTGCAGGTGACACATACGCCTGGGCAGTTGACCGACCACTATAATCCGACTAACAAAACGGTGAATTTGAGTGAAGGGGTGTATGAAAGCAATAGTATTATGGCGGCTGCCGTAGCAGCTCACGAATGTGGCCATGCTGTGCAACATGCGCGTATGTATGCTCCTTTGAAGATGCGTAGTGCGCTGGTTCCGGTGGTGAACTTTGCCTCTTCCATTATGACATGGGTTCTGTTGGGTGGTATCTTGATGGTAAACACTTTCCCGCAATTGCTGCTGGCAGGTATTATTCTGTTTGCCATGACTACCCTGTTCAGCTTTATTACGCTGCCGGTGGAAATCAATGCAAGTAAGCGTGCGTTGGTATGGTTGAGTTCATCCGGCATTACTAATTCGTACAATCATGCACAGGCTGAAGATGCTCTTCGTTCTGCTGCTTATACATATGTAGTTGCCGCATTGGGCTCATTGGCTACATTGGTTTACTATATCATGATTTTCATGGGTAGAAGAGACTAAGGGTTATATCATAGTAAAGCAATAGAAAAATGCCTCCGATTCCTAATTTAGGTTTGGAGGCATTCTTTTTGGTATAAACAAATTATTTGTCTTTCTTTTCTTTCAGCTAATTCAATTATTTGCAGTAAATTTGCGTGATTAAAATTATAAACAGTAATATTATGGCAGCAAAACCAAGTATTCCTAAAGGAACTCGTGACTTTTCGCCGATAGAGATGGCGAAGCGTAATTATATATTCAATACGATTCGTGACGTATATCATCTGTATGGTTTCCAGCAGATAGAGACTCCTTCGATGGAGATGCTTTCCACACTGATGGGAAAGTACGGTGATGAGGGAGATAAACTACTCTTTAAAATTCAGAATTCAGGAGATTATTTTTCCGGGATTACTGACGAAGAATTGTTGAGCCGTAATGCAGCCAAACTGGCAAGCAAATTCTGTGAGAAAGGATTACGTTATGACCTGACTGTGCCTTTTGCCCGTTATGTGGTGATGCACCGTGATGAAATCACCTTCCCGTTCAAGCGCTATCAGATTCAACCGGTGTGGCGTGCCGACCGCCCGCAGAAGGGACGTTATCGCGAATTCTATCAATGTGACGCTGACGTGGTGGGCAGTGACTCATTGCTGAACGAAGTGGAATTGATGCAGATTGTCGATACCGTTTTTAGTCGTTTCAATATTCGTGTATGTATTAAGATTAACAACCGCAAGATTCTTTCCGGTATTGCGGAGATTATCGGTGAATCGGATAAGATTGTCGACATTACTGTGGCGATAGACAAACTGGATAAAATCGGGTTGGATAATGTAAATGCCGAGTTGAAAGATAAGGGTATCAGTGATGAGGCTATCGCCAAGTTGCAGCCGATTATCCTTCTTAGCGGAACAAATGCAGAGAAGCTCGCGACGTTGAAAAATGTACTGTCAGCCAGTGAAGTGGGATTGAAGGGAGTGGAAGAAAGCGAATTCATCTTGAATACCTTGGAAGCAATGGGATTGAAGAATGAAATCGAACTCGACTTGACTTTGGCTCGCGGACTGAACTATTATACAGGTGCTATCTTTGAAGTGAAGGCACTGGATGTACAAATCGGAAGTATCACGGGTGGCGGTCGTTATGACAACCTGACCGGTGTATTCGGTATGGCAGGAGTTTCGGGTGTGGGCATCTCTTTCGGTGCAGACCGTATCTTCGATGTCTTGAACCAACTCGACCTTTATCCGAAAGAAGCCGTGAACGGAACGGAACTTCTGTTTATCAACTTCGGTGAAAAGGAAGCCGCTTTCTCTATGGGAATTCTGGCTAAAGTGCGCGCTGCCGGTATCCGTGCGGAGATTTTCCCGGATGCTGCGAAGATGAAAAAGCAGATGAGTTATGCCAATGCGAAAAATATCCCGTTTGTAGCCATTGTCGGCGAAAACGAGATGAACGAAGGAAAAGTGATGTTGAAGAATATGGAGACTGGAGAACAAAACCTTGTTTCGGCAGAAGAGTTGATTGCTGCTGTGAAGAAATAAGCAGACATAGATTATAGGATAAATTAATAATATAATAAAAGGCGTCGTTGAATGTAGAATCAGCGACGCCTTTATTATTTAATAGATTGTACGTTTCAGTTAATACATCATACGTTTCAGAATTTGTAGGTGGAATATGAAAACAGAGCTACAATCAGAATTCAGAATTACAAATGACGTTCCGGATATAACTCATTCCACCATTCGGAACGGTCTTGCAGCCAGCGTGCAAACCAGGCCATGATAGAGTTGTGCCATTTGATACGTTTGTCGTAATTTGAAATGAAATGGTTTTCGCCATCCACGGTAATAAACTCTACGGTCTTGCCTAATATCTTCAGTGCATTGAAAAGCTGGATACTTTCTCCGATAGGTACATTCGTATCTACTGTGCCATGTAGCAATAATAACGGAGTGTTAATCTTGTCGGCATTGAACAGGGAACCTTGTTTGGTGAACAGTTCCGGGTTCTTCCAGGGATAGCTGTCGGCAGCCGCAATCGCGTTGTATGAATATCCCCAGTACCCTTCGCCCCAATAACTTGTCACGTCACTGATGCCTGCATGGGATACGGCAGCGGCGAAAATATCAGTCTGAGTTTGCAGGTATTGGGTCATGAATCCACCATAAGAAGCACCGATGCATCCGATTTTCTTCACATCCACAAAGGGATGTTCCTTGCAGAACTGTTTCGTTCCTTCGATAATATCATCCGCAGTTCGTTTTCCCCAAGCATTGACGTGGCGTGCGGAAAACTCCTGACCGAAGCCGATAGTACCGCTGGGCTGAATGACATATACTACGTAATCACGTGATGCGAACAGTTGGGCGCAATACGGATTTCCGATGCCACGTGTCGTAGGAGTGGTACCGCCGTAATAGTAAACGATTAGCGGATACTTCTTGTTAGGGTCGAAGTCGGGTGGAAGACACATCTTTCCAGTGATAACTGTGCCGTCCGAAGCTGTAAAGTTCCAAGGTTCTGTTTTGCCTAATTCTATTTTGTCCAGAATCGGTTTCATCGGGTCGGCAAGCAGGCGGGAAGTTTTTTTCTTCATATCGTAGAGGTAGGCAACTCCCGAAGTGCTATCCGATTGACCGATATAGGCGGCAATGGCCGGATTATATTCAGACAAGGTGAAAGTGCTGACAACGTCTGTTTCGAGGTTCAACTTTTCGAAATTACCGCTTTTCGGAGAATAACGGTAGATATTCTTGCAGTCGCCGTCGTCCGTGTTGAAGTAGATACAACCGTCTCCGCGATTCCATTGCAAGGGGCTGACGGTAGGGTTGAAGTCTTTGGTTATCGGCTGGATTTTGCGTGTAGCCAAGTCCATGATAAAGGCTTGCGTGTCGAAATCATTGGCAATGGGATGACTGCCGCAGTTCTTGCCGATACCGCCGAATGCTTCGGGGCTTGCAGTCAGTAACAACTGTTTTCCGTCCGGTGAATAGCTGGCACCACCCAAGAATCTTTCGTCATGGAAGAGCGTATCTACTTTTAGAGTCTCCAAGTCTACCAGATAGAGAGAAGACAAAGAGAAAGGACGTTGGGTGATATTTTCTTTGGAAGTACTGTACACTATATACTTTCCGTCGGGGGAAATATCCTGCAGGTAAGTGCTGTGATTGCCGTAAGTCAGCCGTTCGGAAACTCCGTTGGCTATGTCATATTTAGCCAGGAAGCTGCGTCCCCGGGTATTGGGAATACGGTCTGCCGGACTTACAATGCGGCGGAGAGCACCTTCCTCCTTTACCCCTTCCTCTATGGGATAATAAATAAGGAAGTCCTCATTGGGTGACCATGTGAAACTTTGTTCGGGAATTCCTTTTAAAATAACCTCTTCGCGAAGGGTGGCAGGGTCGAGTGCGATTACATCGTTTCCATTTAAGGCAGTGACGGTATAATACAGCTTGTCGCTTTTCGGCATCCAGCGCATGCCGTCCCTTGCGTTATCCAAAAGAACTTTTCCGGTTTTCAAGTCGCTGAGTTCGCAATAAGTGCGCGAACGTTTGGCGGAATGATTGTTCCAGTAGCGGGTTAATAAATACTTTCCGCTGGGAGAGATGGCAACAGAAATCGTCCGGTTGCCATATACGGTATTGTCGAGTGAGAAACGTTGCTTTGCGTCGGGAGCAAGCGTGCAGGCAATCTCTTTGAATTTCTCGTCTTTGATAAGTTCACATTTCAAGGTAGGAGCTGCTTTGTCTTCCGAAGCGGAAAGTAGTTTGAACGTAATCTCATAATCGCGTTCAGGCTCCATGGTGATGGCTATTTCGCGTGAAGAGGCGGAAGTGATGCTGTCTTCGGCAGCGTCTTTTGTCTGCTTGGAAACTCCGTCGATAAAGACTTCCCAGCGGACGGGAGAAGTCACTCTCAGTTTCCCTTTCAGGAAGCGTTCCGCACGTATTTGCGTTTTCAGCAAGTAAAGCCTGTTGTTTTTCTCCGCTTTTTCCAGACTCAGATAACCTGCCGTATCGACAGCCAATGACTGCATTTGAGCATCCGGCAAATCCAGTACGACCGGAGTTCTGAGCAACATTTTTACCGAATGTTTTTCTCCTTTCGGGTTAATGCTGTCGTTCATAATAGGAGTACGTACTTCGATTGCGTTTCGTACTTTGTAGCTCGTCAGTCTCTCTTGTGCCCGGACTTGGAAAGCAAACCCGGTTGCCAATAAAATGGTAAAGACCATTCTTTTCTTTTTCATGTGTTGTAAGTTAATGAAGGGGTTAATAATAGATTCGGACAAATGTAAGGAATATGTTCTTTGTATACAACTAAATAACTTCTTTTTTTAATATTCAATTTGTTCAAGTATCCCATTGAGGTAGGCAATGGCTACTCCGTAATTCGTCATAGGGATATGCTGCTTCCGTGCACGGTCGATGCGGCTGAGCACATACTTGCGGTTGAACATACATGCTCCGCAATGAATGACTAAAGAATAAGGAGTCAAATCCTGCGGGAAATCCGTTCCGCCTACCATATCAATCTGCAGTTTCTCTCCGATTCTTTTTCGTAACAGGCGTGGGAGTTTCACTCTTCCGATGTCTTCGGAGAGGGGAGCATGTGTACAGGCTTCCGCTATCAGTACGCGCGACGATTCCGTCAGGCTTTCAATGGCGGTAGCACTTTCTACATAATAATGAATATCCCCTTTATATCCCGCAAAGAGAACAGAGAAAGAAGTCAGTTTGCTTTCTTCCGGTTTCTGTTCGTAGACGGTTTTGAATACTTGCGAATCGGTGATGATTAACTTCGGCGGACGGGCAAGAGCCTGTAAGGTTTGCGGAAGTTTATCGGTAGTACAAGTCATCACGAGGCATTTCTTATCCAGCAGTTCACGGATAGTCTGTACCTGCGGCAGGATGAGCCTGCCTTTAGGAGCCTGAATATCCTGTGGCATGACTAGTAACACGAGGTCATTCTCTGCGACAAGTTCTCCGGTGATACTCTGCTGACCGAAGTCCGAAGGGAGCTTTTCAAGAATCGCCTGCCGGATTTCTTCAATCCCTGTTCCTTCTTTTGCGCTGACAAGCAACGGGCGCCGGTTATATTGCAGCTCAATACGTGCGGCCACCGCATCTGTGTTTTCGCGTATATCAATTTTGTTCAGTATCAGGATGACAGGGATATTCTTCTCTTTCAGTAGCTTCAACATTTCATCTTCCGGTGACTCCAACCTTTCGTTTTCGCAAGAAGTTGAATCATCTTCACAAAGCAGTAGCGCAATGTCTGTCTTTTCAATCGCCTTCAATGTCCGGGCGATACGCATTTCGCCCAGTTCCCCTTCGTCGTCGAATCCCGGAGTATCCATAAAAAGACAAGGACCAATACCTTGAATCTCCATTGCTTTGGAAACAAGATCGGTCGTTGTGCCGGGCGTATCCGAGACGATGGCGGTATCTTGTCCTGTCAGCGCATTGATGAGAGAAGACTTGCCGCTGTTCCGTTTGCCGAAAAGGGCTATGTGAAGTCTGTTGGCGTTGGGGGTATCTGTCAAGCTCATGTTTATGGGTGATTAGTTTGTAGCTTATTATTGATTATTGATTAACGGGCTTCGCATTCATCACTAAAATCTAAAGTCTCTTTTGCCTTCGGCGATGGCTTTGAGGTTTCGGATGGCTATTTCTCTGATTTTGGAGTTGGGGATTCGTTCCGTTTCATTTAAGATGAGCCTTCCCCCTTTTTGGCGAGTATCTTCCGAAGCATAATCTTCCAGATACTCTTTCAGAGTCATCAAGGCATTCGGCCCGCAACAGTTTGCTATCTGACCGGATTTCACTAATGACATGAAGCGGTCTCCCGTCCGTCCTTCCCGATAGCATGCCGTACAGAAACTGGGAATGTAGCCGAGTTCGAGTAACCAGTTTACTACCTCGTCCAATGTCCTCCTATCACTTACATCAAATTGGGCGGAGTTATTGCCGGGCAGTTCCGTTTCAGCATATCCGCCTACACTGGTACGCGAACCGCCACTGATTTGTGAAATACCCAGTTCGAGCACTTTCTTGCGTGATTCTTGCGATTCGCGTGTAGAAATAATCATTCCCGTGTAAGGAACGGCAATGCGGATGACAGCTACAATCTTGCTGAATATCTCATCCGAAATAGCATTCGGGAAATCTTCCGCATCGATGTCATCCGCCGAACAGATGCGCGGCACACTGATTGTATGCGGCCCTACACCGAACCGGGCTTCCAAGTGTTCGGCATGCATTAATAATCCGATGAAATCATACCGATAAGTATTCAGACCGAAAAGGACGCCAATGCCTACATCATCGATTCCTCCTTCCATCGCGCGGTCCATCGCTTCGGTGTGATAGGCGTAATTGCTTTTAGGTCCGGTGGGATGGAGAGCTTCGTAGTTATCTTTGTGATAAGTCTCTTGGAATAAGATATACGTGCCGATACCCGCTTCTTTCAATCGGCGATAGTTTTCTACCGTAGTGGCTGCGATATTTACGTTTACCCGGCGGATAGCTCCGTTTTTATGCTTGATACTGTAAATCGTCCGGATAGATTCGAGAATATACTCTATCGGGTTCAGCGACGGATGCTCACCGGCTTCAAGAGCCAGCCGTTTGTGCCCCATATCCTGCAAGGCAATTACCTCCCGTCGGATTTCTTCCTGTGTCAGTTTCTTGCGTGCAATCGTTTTGTTTTTGGCATGATACGGACAATATACGCAACCGTTTACGCAATGATTCGACAGATAAAGCGGTGCGAACATGACGATACGGTTGCCGTAAAACTTCTGTTTGATTTCTTTGGCGAGATGAAAGATACGTTCTATCAGGTCAGGTTGGTCGCATTCCAGCAGAATAGCCGCTTCCCGGTGCGTCAGTCCCTTGCACAGGGCAGCTTTTTCAATCAGTTGTTCAATCAGGACACGGTTATCCTTATTGTTCTGTGCATATTCCAGCGTATCCAAAATTTCTTCGTGATGGATAAACTCTTCTGCTTTGGATGAATCTTTTTGGTATATCATAATATTCTTTGTTTTTTCACTACGGATTACACTTGAAGTCGCCTCTTTCGGTAGAAATCTCATAACCGATGGCATTCAACTGTTTTTGTAGCGCATCCAGTCCTTCGGCGGATTCCGCTCCGAGTGAAGCTTTGTCATTGTATAATTCATATTTCTTCCGTTCCTCCCGGGGCGACAGGTTGGGCATTACCACATTCGCTCCTGCCAGTATTCCCCGTTCTCTGCCGTCGAGAGCGAGCGTAGCCAGTGCCGTGGTTGCCGGAATCAATGCGGACGGGTGCATCAGGCGGAAGATGGATAGTAAAAGAAGGGTCCGTTCCACCGTTCCGCTGGGATATTGGGCAAAAGGCGTATCATGATGGGGCAGGAAAGGGCCGATGCCGATCATTTCCGGACGGAGCTTTTCTATAAACCGGATATCCTCGATGATATGTTCTACTGTTTGCCCCGGGCTGCCGACCATAATTCCGGTTCCCGTCTGATAGCCGATGTCTTTCAGATCCGCTAAACATTGCAGGCGCTGTTTGCCGGACATTTCCGCCGGATGCAGTTGCCGGTAATGCGACTCATTATATGTTTCGTGACGTAACAGATAACGGTTGGCTCCGGCACGGAAGAAACGCTCGTACACCTCACGCGATTTTTCTCCGAGCGACAGGGTAATGGCACAATCCGGATAATCCTGCCTGATACGGGCGACAGTCATTTCTATCCGCTCGTCTGTCAGTGCGGTATCTTCTCCGCCTTGCAGCACGAAAGTGCGGAAACCTGATTCATATCCTTGCCGGCAACAATCCAGTATACTTTCCAGGCTCAACCGGTAACGTTCGATATTGGGATTTCCTTTTCGGATGCCACAGTAATAACAGTTGTTCCGGCAGCAATTGCTGACTTCAATCAGTCCACGGATATAAATCTTATTTCCGAAGTGGCGGAGAGCGACTTCCTGCGCCTGTTTATTGATGTAACGCAGGGTTTCTGCGTCACATCCTGTCAACAGTTGGCGGAGCTCTTCCGGCCTGAGTGTTCTTTCCTGCCGTAGTTTATCGATCCATTGTTTCATAGCTCTCTTTCCGTTTGAGAAGCTCTTGTGCCAGTTGGCGACGTCCTGAAACAATATCGTTGTGCGTACTCGGCCCGGTGATGCATCCGCCTTCGCAAGCCATCACTTCAATAAACTGCCCGGCGGCTTTTCCTGTCTTGGCGCAGGCACGCAACAGAGCGATATTCTTTTTATTGATGTCCGACACTTGTATTGCATTGATTTTATCCGCTTCCTCTTTCAGATAAGCCTTGACAGCTCCCATCACACCGCCTGCCTGTGCAAATCCATGTGCTTCGCGAACAGACGTATGTAATATAGAGAACTCCTGTACCTGTTCCAGTTCAATACCCAGTCCGTCGAGAATCGAACCGATTTCTTCAAACGTCAGGATATAATCCACCGCTTCGTCGCGACGTGCTTCCTTGCGCTTAGCCACACAAGGACCGACAAACACCACCTTAGCATCCGGATGCTTCTCTTTGGCAATCCGTGCGGCGTAGTACATCGGCGAACCGGTGGTAGAAACGTATGGTTTCATATCCGGAATATGTTTCTCAACCAGTTCGATATAAGAAGGGCAACAGGAAGTAGTCATAAACGGCTGTCCCTCTTCCAGTTTCTCCAATAATTCGTGGGCTTCGTTGCTGGTGGTTGCCATAGCGCCTTCGGCTACTTCAATCACATCCGTAAATCCTATTTCCTTGAAAGCGCCATATACCTGTCCGATAGAGGTCTTAAACTGTCCCAGAATAGACGGAGCAACGATGGCAACCATCTTTTCTCCTTTACGGATGCGTTGCAATACGTCGAATGTTTGCGAGATTTCGAAGATGGCACCGAACGGACAAGCATTCATGCATTTTCCGCAGTAGATACACTTGCTCTCATCAATGTGTTCTATGCCGTGTTCATCTTTGCTGATAGCTTTTACCGGGCAGGCTTCCTCGCAAGGCACGGGAATATATACGATAGCGTGGTAAGGGCAACTTCTGTGACAGATACCGCAACTGACACATGTGTCATGGTCAATCATTGCCTGACCGTTTTTCTTGAAACGTATCGCACCCTTCGGACAGTTCATGTAGCAACTGCGGGCTACGCAGCCGCGGCAAAGGTTCGTTATCTCGTAATTGATTTGTACGCAGGAAGAACAGGCTTCGTCAATAACGCACATGATATTCTCCTTCTCCGGTTCGGGGCGGCTCAATGCCAATCGCGCATATTCGGAAAGCGGGGTCACTTCGTCGTGTTCATCTGTCATATCCAGTCCCATCAGCGGGAAAGTCTTGTATCTCCACACCGCCCGTTCTTTGTGTATGCAGCAACGTCCTAACGGTTTTGATTTCCGCGGACTCAGCTCAATCGGGAGCCGGTCTATCTTTTCCACTAACTGGTCGTTTTTCCAGAGTCTGACGAGGTCTGCCAGCAATTTATGCCGGACAATCATAATATTATTCGTAAATGCCATATTGCAATAAAAAAGGTTGTTAGTTAGCCGGTGCAAAGATACGAACAGAATTTCAATATTTAAGCCTTCTGTAACATTCTTTATTCTATATGGGGAGTTCTTAGGTAAGCTCTACTAAAGAATGCTTGGAGCAGATGCAAGGGAGGTGTCAAGACATCCTGCCCCGTCTCGTTGCAATCATGCTTCAATGCTATCAACAATCGCCGGCGGGAGAAAGTTTTCCGACAGACGCCCCGTTCTGTTAACAGATGCAAACGCTATCAAAGAGGATTTGTCCGCATTTCGAAAAACGCAACGAACCGTCTGTAGGTTTGCATCTTTTAACAATCAGGCATCAAATTCCGCTTCATTCTCGCTTCATGAAGCATTTATTTTCGTTTCTTGGCAGATATTAAGTAAATATTTATTCAATTTTAGAACGAAGAGGGAACGAAGAAGGAACGAAGGTGATACGAAGGTGATACGGAGAAGTGACGAAAAAGCAGCGGAAAAGCGAGGAAAAGACAAAAAATCAGAATCTTCTGGAAGGCTCCGGAAGGAGATTTTTTTTGTTTTTTTATCCGTACGTTAACCAAGATTTAACGCGTCCGGACTGAACCGCCGGATGGGGCTCCCGCTTCTCCTCCTTCCGGAAGGAGGAGAAGCGGGAACGGAAGTTGAGTTGCGCAGGCGACAAACGTACTTTTTTGCCATACAATGCAAGTAGTCAGCCATTTTGTCAGTCAATTTC
>ERZ778512.1585-NODE-1585-length-14265-cov-6.741520_pt1 | contig 14265 bp, 11 predicted proteins | sample MGYA00510346_ERZ778512 | MGnify/ENA primary metagenome ERZ778512 (study PRJEB29527, sample SAMN07138962) | mouse gut metagenome | material: feces | host: mouse | place: China:Nanjing | collected 2016-01-25 ...
ACAAAGAAAATGATTACTCATTTGAAAAAATTGAACAGCTTTATTATTTTGAACATTACGCAGACCATATACATACGCAGAATGAGCGGAACGAAAAAACAAGGCACACTGAGCGCAACAGGATAGTGACAGATTTACTCACAAATAACAAAACATGTCCCGAAGAAAGCATTTATCAAATCGGCACAATTGATGAGTCTGTATCGAGAGAAATGTTAGCCAAAATTGCGAGAGAATTTTTTACAGAGTTGAAAGTATCTGAATAAAAAATTAAGAAAGCAAATCTCAACAAAAAAGTGTCTATGTAAAATTTCCAACTAAAATGCACAAAAATGCCATATTTTTAAAACATATCAAATACATACAATACTTTATATAAACTCTATTGCAACATACGCTAAGTTGTGATATGATTTTAGTTGGGAGTGCGTATTAACTGTATTAATTCAAACCATACAGCGAAATTAATACCGTTTACTGCAAGGATTTGTTTGATGTTTTGGCTCAAAGAAAACTAGACAGTCCGACAGGGATAAGAAATAGGAGATTATTATGGCAAGGAAAACACCAGTACAAATGCCAAGAAAGCCTGGGCCGGTAATTACCGTTAAGGATTTATATAAAATCTATCGTATAGGCGAAAACCGTGTTAGGGCATTAAACGGCGTCAGTTTTACGATTAACAGAGGAGAATTTTGTGCGATTGTGGGAACTTCTGGTTCTGGTAAATCCACATTATTAAATATGCTTGCCGGATTGGAGAAGCCTACAAAAGGGGAAATTGTGATTGTAGGAGAGCACATGGAAACAAAGAGTGAGAATCAGCTTGTTAAGTTTCGCAGAGAGCATATTGGCTTTATTTTTCAGTCCTTTAATTTAATGGGGACTATGAATGCGGTTGAAAATGTGGCGTTGCCGTTAACCTTTCAAGGCATTTCTAAAAGAGAGCGCAAGAAACGGGCAAGGAAAATGGTACATCTGGTAGGATTGGACAAATATTGGGATCACAGACCGAATCAGATGTCAGGCGGACAGCAGCAGCGTGTTGGTGTAGCGCGTGCGCTGGTGGTAAATCCGGAGATTATCTTTGCAGATGAGCCGACAGGAAATCTTGACTCCAATACCTCAAAAGAGATAATGAACTTAATGCAAAGTGTGGTGCGTGAGCAGAATCAAACTTTGATAATGGTAACACATGACAACCAGCTTGCTAGTTTTGCAGATAGGATTATCCGCATAGTTGATGGTAAAATTGTGGATATGATTGATAATACCAATAAAGAACAAAAGAGTGAAAAAACAGAGCATAAAGACAACGGGCAGGAAAACAATACTGTTCCGGAAAATGCTTCCGATAGTGTAACAATGGAAGAACGAGGAGGACAATCAAAATGAAAAGATTCAAGCAACTATTAATTTTATTGCTGACATTTGTTCTGCTGTGCAGCAGTGGAATGGGCAGCAGAGGTATGCTTACAGTGTTTGCAGAAGAAAACAACGATGATAATAATGAAGACAATAATGACAATAACAGCAATCCACCGTCAGGTGGCAGCTATATTGACTATGCTTCCGACGAGTACAAAGACCGTATGCGCGGTGAGTTAAATCGTCATTATACTAATTTAAAAATGCGTTATGATATTCCGGATGAGAATATTAAGCGTATGGATAAAATTTACAATAGTGCAATGTCTTATATGCAGAATGCGTCACTGACAGTTGGCGAGATTAATAGCTATGAGGCGGAAATTGAAGGCTTTCTATCCGATATTGCAAAGGAAAACACCACAGGAACAGAGAAATTTCTTATGCTTTCCAATGAGGTGCCGATTTTAAATGCCAGTTATGGAGAACAGACATTTGTTGTACTTTCTTTTATTAATTTGGGCAAGTCGGATATTACAGATGTAGTTGTTACACCGACGGTATCCAACGATAAGACAAAATGGCCGTTTGATATTAACCAGGCATACGATGCACAGACAATACAGATTATTCAAGCAGCAACGGATACAACAGATGCATTTGCAAAACGTATGGATATTGGCTGGTATTTTAATGTGCGGCAGGATGTTTTGACAGGATGTTATCCGCTGGCATTTCATGCGACATATTATCAGGGCGGCGCGCTTGTGGAAACAGATGTAACTACCTACATAAATGTAAAAGGCTCTAATCCCAAAGAAAAATTAATTGAGGATGAAACGGAAACACAAAATGCCAATCCACGTATTATTGTAACCGGATATAAGACCGATCCAGAAACGGTTTACGCTGGCACCACCTTTAAATTATCCGTTAGTGTAAAAAATACTTCTAAGGAAACGGCTGTAAAAAATGTGCTGTTTAATTTGGAAGCAACGGTGGAAGGAAGCGATGCACAGGCTTCCTATGCAGCATTTCTGCCAACGTCAGGATCAAGTTCTGTATATACAGAACAGATAGCACCGGGGCAGACTTATGATATGAGCATTGAAATGGAAGCAAAGTCGGATTTGGCACAGAAACCATATGTACTTACGGTTAATATGAAATATGATACAGACGAGCAGATTAATCTTTCTGATACAGCTAATGTATCTGTTCCAATTAAACAGGAGTCAAAACTGGACACCAGCAGCGCAGATATTATGCCAGAGAGTATTGAGGTAGGCGCACAGTCCAATGTAATGTTCAGCGTATTTAACACAGGAAAGACGACGCTTTACAATGTAAAGGTAACATATGAAAGCGCCAGTATTGAGAGTGGTGTTACATATCTTGGAAATATTGCGCCGGGAAATACTGGAAACGTTGATTCTATGGTAACAGGAATTGCGCCGGATACAGGTGAAGGCATTGTTAAGGCAGTAATTACTTACGAGGATGAAGCAGGCAATGAAAGCCGTTTTGAAAAAGATTTGAATTTAATGGTATATGAAATGGCTATGGAAGATATTCCTATGGAAGATTTCCCTATGGAGGATATGCCAGAGGAAAATACGAAAAAGGGGCTGCCGCTTCCCGCAATTATTGGCATTATAGTAGCAGTAGTTCTAGTGATTATTGTTTTAATTATTGTGATAAATAAGCGGAAAAAAGCAAAGAAGCATAAAGAAGATATGGATTTATTGGATGAGGATGATGTATAATGAAACTCTTTGATTTATTGTTAATGAGCATCAGTAACCTCTGGAAACGAAAGCTGCGAACGGTACTTACGGTACTGGGTGTTGTTATCGGTATTACTTCGATTGTTGTAATGGTCGCGCTTGGAAACGGTTTAAAGGAATCCATGCTGGAAAGCTATTCTTCGTACAATTCCATGACACAGATAACTGTTAATTCCAGGTCGGGAGGCGGTTATTATGAAGCTGCGGTTTCCAGCAGCAGTAACAGTAGCAGTAGCAGCACTCAGACGGAGGATAAGCTTTTGAATGATGCGGCAATCCAAGAATTGCTGGCATTAGAGCACGTAGAATCCGTTCAGCCTCGCTTACAGTTTCAGGCAATTGCGAAATGCGGTCAGTATGTATCAACGTGGTTTAATATTATCGGTGTTACCCAAGAGGAACTGCAAAGCTTGGATTTGCCAGTTGGACAAGGAACGCTTCCAGAGAATGACGGGGAATTAAAATTATTTTATGGAAATAATGCTTTAATGGATTTTCAGATAGAAAAGACAAGTGTTTATCCCTATTATGAAAATCAGGAGGCACCGGATATAGATTTAATGAATGACCCTATGTTTGTTATTTTTGACACAGATGCTTATTGGAATTCAAGATACGGTGGTTCTGACGATTCGCAAACACCAGTGAAACCGCCAAAGAAATATATGATTGAAGCGTGCGGTGTAATGGAGGGAGAACTGGGAACATGGGATAATTCGGAATGTAATAGTATTCTATGTGATATTGATGCACTAAAAGCACAGTTAAAACGTGTATTTAAGAAAAAGGCAATCCCAGGACAGCCGACGCAGAAGAACGGAAAGCCCTATAATGAACTTTTTTACTCAACAATATATGTGCAAGTAGATGAAATGGAAAACGTAACCCCTTTAACAAAGATTCTCAATGATATGGGTTATCAGGCGTACAGCAATGCAGAGTGGATACAGTCCAGCGTGGATTCTATGAATACCATTCAGGCTGTGCTTGGCGCAATCGGTGCTGTGGCAATGCTTGTAGCAGCAATTAGTATTACCAATACTATGATGATGTCAATTTATGAACGTACCAAAGAGATCGGTGTTATGAAAGTGCTTGGCTGCGATATCCGCAATATTCAGGCATTGTTTCTAATGGAAGCAGGTTTTATTGGCTTTATCGGCGGAATTGTCGGCAGCGGCTTCAGTGCGCTGCTTAGCATTGCCATTAATAAACTTGCCACTTCCGGCGATGCAGTCAGCAATATGGGATTTTCCGGCAATATTTGCCGTATTCCACTTTGGCTGGTGCCCGCAGCAATAGCATTTGCCGTGCTGATCGGTATGATTGCAGGCTTTATTCCTTCTCTGCGTGCAATGCGGCTTAGTCCTCTTGCGGCAATTCGAAATGACTAGAAAATATTTGGAACAGATGGGAGAAATAAAGTATTAAGTGCCGCCATTGTGCGGCACTTTTCATTATGCGCAGACCCATGTAGAGGAAATATGTTGCTAAGACGGCGCACAAGTCGCGCGGCGAGTGGGGAAGATGGCTCTTCCCTGCTCAATTGCACACGCCGATGCAGAGGAAATGGGGCTGTTGCAATAAGCTTTGATTATACAAGATATAGTATGAATTGCAATATAGTGTTAGACTATCTTGTATACATTTGACTTAATGCGACAGCCTCATCGGCAGCGCGCGAGTAGGGGAAGTAAACTTCCCTACTCGATTAGAAAGCAAAGCCTATGGTATAACAGGCATTTTTTGTCATAGAAAGCAAAGCCTACGGTATAACAGACATTTTTTGTCATAGAAAGCAAAGCCTACGGTATAACAGGCATTTTTTGTCATAGAAAGCAAAGCCTATGGTATAACAGGCGTTTTTTGTCATAGAAAGCAAAGCCTACGGTATAGCAGGCACTTTTTCATATTCCAACCATATATTAATATATCAGATTTTGGGATATATGGGGGAATTGTGATGGACAGAGTGCGTTGGATGACGGGGTGTGACGCACCAGAAGCCTTACAGTATACAGGCAGGAATGTATATGTTGGTGTTTTGGACAGCGGTATAGCTCTGCATCCAGACTTGAAAGGGCGAATTGCAGCATTTGAAGACTTTACAAGCGACAGACGACAAAGAGCACAATCAGTTTGTTATGATGACAATGGTCATGGTACTCACGTCTGCGGTTGTCTAGCCGGCAGCGGCAGAGCTTCCAAAGGGCGTTTTCGCGGAATTGCGCCAGAATGTCTGCTTATCTGCGGAAAGGTGTTGGATAAAAAAGGCGGCGGAAGCTTGAAAAATCTTGTGCGTGGTTTGGAGTGGATGCTGGAAATGAAGAAAAAACTGCCTTTGCGGATTATTAATATTTCCATTGAAATGGAATCTGAAGAAAATCTTAATAAAGATGAATTGGCGCTTTTGCGGAAATATTTTGAACAGCTTTGGATGCAGAATACGACAATTATAGCGGCAGCAGGCAACAAAGGCCCTAATCCAATGACGCTATCGCCACTTGGAGAATGTGGAAGCTGTATCTGCGTGGGCTGTCATGACGGTGGTTTTGTGGGGGCAGGCGGAAGAACCTGCAGCGAGTATTCTGGCAGAGGGCCAGGCAAACGGGAGAATGTAGTTTCCGCAAATCCTTTGAAAAAACCGGATCTTGTGGCACCGGGAACAGATATAATTTCCTGTAATTACCGTTTTAATGCCAAACCTTATATTGCAAAAAGCGGCACATCAATGTCAGCGCCGATTGTTAGTGGTGCGTGTGCGTTGTGTCTTCAGAAATATCCAAGGCTTACCAATCATGAACTGCGGCGTGTTCTGCTTAGTTCCACAAAAGATATGGGGGAAAAATGGAGTGTACAGGGCGCCGGTATGATACGGATTGACCGTATGCTAACACAGAAAATCGTTATGGTGCGTTGATGGAATGCAGGCGCAGGTAGTTATACTGACAAGTGTTAAGATTTTCCAATTTCTACACAGCCCATATTGCAAAAGAGGACAATACGTGTTGTGCAGAAAGGAAAATCTAATCGTTCGTGAGTATAGAAAGAGAAATTTTCAAGTAGTTGATTAATATGTATGCATAATATGTATGCAGGCATGCAGGGAATAAGAAGAAAGAAAATAAAAAATCCAGTTGACAAATATTGTATATATGTATACAATAATACACAAATGCAGCTTGTAAACACAAAGCCGATAATTGATTGGAGGAGATACGATGCAGAATAGTGAATATTTTGAGAATCGTCCAGTGACATTAAATGAGCATAACAACCTTTTACAGATTGAAGAACATATCTATCAGCTTCAAGATGTGGAAAAGCCGAATGCATTCCGAAATATGTTCCCATATGACGAGATACCCAAGATTCCATTTAATGACAGGGTGGTTCCCCATAATATGCCTAAGGAAATCTGGATTACCGATACTACTTTTCGGGATGGGCAGCAGTCGAGAGCACCTTACAGCACGGAGCAGATTGTGACAATTTACGATTATCTGCATCAATTAGGCGGGCCAAATGGTATGATCCGTCAGAGTGAATTTTTTTTATATAGCAAAAAGGACAGAGATGCGGTCTACAAATGTATGGAACGCGGTTATCAGTATCCAGAAGTGACGTCTTGGATTCGCGCCAGTAAAGAGGATTTTAAGCTGGTCAAAGAAATCGGTATGAAACAGACAGGTATTTTAGTAAGCTGTTCAGACTATCATATTTTTATGAAATTAAAAATGACAAGACGGCAGGCAATGGAGCATTATTTATCAGTGGTGCGTGAATGTCTGGAGGAGGGGATCAGCCCAAGATGTCATTTAGAAGATATTACAAGGGCAGATATTTATGGATATGTTGTTCCGTTTTGTCAGGAATTAATGAACCTTTCCCGCCAGTACAATATTCCTGTGATTATCCGTGCCTGTGATACAATGGGTTATGGTGTCAATTATCCTGGTGCCGTTATCCCCCGCAGCGTGCAGGGAATTATTTATGCAATTTATACGCATGCTGGAGTACCACACGAATGGATTGAGTGGCATGGGCACAATGATTTCTATAAGGCAGTTACAAACTCCGCAACGGCATGGCTGTATGGCTGTTGTGGCGTAAATACTTCCTTGTTTGGAATCGGCGAGCGTACAGGAAACACGCCGCTGGAGGCAATGGTATTTGAATATGCGCAGATAAAAGGCACATTAAACGGTATGGATACAAGAGTGATTACGGAACTTGCGGAGTATTATGAAAAGGAAATCGGGTATCAGATTCCGCCAAGAACACCATTTGTCGGTAAGAGTTTTAATGTGACAAGAGCAGGAATCCATGCGGATGGGCTGTTAAAGAATGAAGAAATCTACAATATTTTTGATACAGAGAAATTTTTAAACCGTCCAGTGCTTTGCGCAGTATCCAATACTTCCGGATTAGCAGGTATTGCGCATTGGATTAATACATACTTTAAACTGTGTGACGAGGATAAGATTAGCAAAACTTCGGAGCTGGTAGCATACGTAAAAGCATGGGTGGATGAAGAATACGAAAGCGGGCGTGTAACTGTTTTAACGGATGACGAATTGCTTGCGGTAATTGATAAAGGGTGCGAAACACTGCATATACAGCTAAAGAAAACCAAGGAGTAATGTTATGGAGGTAATTGTTAGGAATGAGCGAATATGAAAGGAACCCTGAGGAACCTGACCAGTATTCCTTGCGGGGCAGGGTATTTAAAAAACTTCGTAAGGATATTTTAAATGGCCATTATAAGCGGGATGATGAACTTCGGGAAGCGGCAATTGGAGAGGAACTTGGTGTGAGCAGGACTCCTGTCAGAGAAGCTTTTCGACAATTGGAATTGGAGGGCTTAATACGCATAGTGCCGAACAAAGGCGCTTATGTGACAGGGATTTCTTCTTCGGATGTGGCAGATATTTACGAAATTCGTTCGCTGTTGGAGGGGCTTTGTGCAAGATGGGCAACGAAACGAATGACTAAGGAGCAGATTGAAGAACTAGAAGAAATAATTTTATTAAGTGAGTTTCATTTGTCGAAATCGCATTTTGATCAGCTAATTGAGTTGGACAACCGGTTTCATATGAAAATGTATGAGGCGTGTGACAGCAAAATATTAATTCATTTATTAAAAGATTTCCATCAATATGTGCAGAAAGAACGCCAGCAGACGTTATCTAATATAGAGCGAAGCCGAGATGCCGTAGCGGAACATAAGAGCATTATGGAAGCAATGCGCGACAAAAATGCAGAACTTGCGGAACAATTGGCGGATAAGCATATTTGTAATGCATACCAAAATATGATAAAATGTGGATTAAGCGAAACCAAATTGTAAATGGAACAAAAAATGGTTTCGCATAGCTTGATGCGTTACAATTCAGCAAGGCTGAATAGTAACAACAAAAATGCTGTTTGTTATGAAAACTAATAACTTGAGAACAGTTGGGGTTATTTTGTAAGTATCATTATAGTATAAAAATAGAATAAAAGTGCAGGAGGAAAACAATGGAAAAAATTCAGATGACAACACCTTTAGTAGAGATGGATGGGGACGAGATGACTCGCATTCTTTGGAAAATGATTAAGGATGAACTGATTCTGCCGTATATTGATTTAAAAACCGAGTACTATGATTTGGGGTTAGAGCACCGCAATGAAACAAACGATCAAGTAACTGTGGACTCTGCGGAGGCGACCAAGAAGTATGGCGTAGCAGTAAAATGTGCAACGATTACGCCGAATGCGGCCAGAATGACAGAGTATAATTTAAAAGAAATGTGGAAAAGCCCTAACGGAACAATTCGTGCGATGCTTGACGGCACCGTTTTCCGCGCGCCGATTGTGGTGAAGGGGATAGAACCATGTGTCCGCAACTGGGAAAAGCCGATTACACTTGCAAGACACGCATATGGTGATGTATACAAAAATACTGAAATCAAAGTGAATCAGCCCGGAAAAGCGGAACTAGTGTTTACCGCAGAGGACGGCACAGAGCAGCGGGAATTGATTCATGAATTTAAAGGAGCAGGAATTATTCAAGGAATCCATAATACGGACAAGTCTATCAGCAGCTTTGCGCATGCTTGTTTCCAATATGCGCTTGATACCAAGCAGGATTTATGGTTTGCAACAAAGGATACCATATCTAAAAAATATGATCATAATTTTAAGGATATTTTTCAGGAGATTTATGATGAAGATTATGCAAAGCAGTTTGAGCAAGCAGGAATTGAGTATTTCTATACGCTGATTGATGACGCCGTTGCACGTGTGATGAAGGCAAAGGGCGGTTTTATCTGGGCGTGCAAGAATTATGACGGTGACGTAATGAGTGATATGGTAAGTTCGGCGTTTGGTTCTCTTGCAATGATGACTTCTGTGCTGGTTTCACCTTCTGGGGTATATGAATACGAAGCAGCACATGGAACCGTACAAAGACATTATTATAAGCATTTAAAAGGTGAGGAAACTTCCACGAATTCTGTTGCAACAATTTTTGCATGGACAGGTGCGTTAAGAAAACGCGGTGAACTGGATAAAATCGATGCGCTGGTAGAATTTGCCGATAAGCTGGAAAAGGCAACAATACAGACTATTGAAGAAGGAAAAATGACAAAAGACCTTGCGCTGATTACTTCATTAAAAGATGTAAAAGTGCTTAATAGCGAGGAATTTATTCAGGCGATACGCAGTACATTGGAGGCAATATATATTCACGAGTAATTAATTTTACCATATCAAATAAGATAGTTATGCTCGTGAGTTGGCGTTACGGACAAATTTAAGCGCTCGCCAGTATAAATTAAAATATAAAAAAATTTATAAGTATAGAAGGGGACTGTCGCAAAAAGCTTTGATAATACCAGATATGGTATAAATCTTAGCACAGAGTTAGACTATCTTGTATCCGTTTGTCTTAATGCGACAGCCCCCTTGATTATAACCAAAGGCATTCAAAGAGAGTATGTCAGCAAGCTGCCCCAGAAGGACATTCCCTACTCGATTTCTGAAAGCTTTTCCCAATCTTCGTACAACCGTTCCAATTCTGCTGTAACTTCTTCCTTTTGTTTTACAAGCTCTTGAAGTTTCGCTACATTGGTTGCATTTTCAGGTTTAGCCATCTCCTTGTCAAGTGTTTTATCTTTCGTTTCGAGCTGTTCAATGCGTTTCTCGCACTTTTTTAAATCATTTTCTTTTTTCCGCGCGATTGCCTGCTGCTCTTTTTGCTGTTTCCAATCAAGTTTTTGTGCGCTGGGGGCGGTATTTTTTGCAGTTTCTATTTGTGTATCGGCAGGAGTAAGAACTTCTTTTTTCTCAAGGTAATAATCATAGTTTCCAATATAATTAATAAATGCATTATGAGTTAGCTCTAGTATACGGCTGGCTGTTTTATTAATAAAATAACGGTCGTGTGATACATATAAAACAGTTCCCTTATAGGCATTCAGTGCTGTTTCCAAAATCTCTTTCGAGGTAATATCAAGGTGGTTGGTTGGCTCGTCCAAAATTAGAAAATTTGCTTCCGACAGCATAAGCTTTGCCAGAGAAACACGTCCCCGTTCGCCGCCGCTAAGAGAACTGATTTTCTTAAATACATCTTCGCCGGTAAATAAAAAGGCAGCAAGTGTGTTGCGGATTTCGGTATTTGTCAAATAAGGATAGTCATCGCTAATTTCCTCAAAAAGAGTCTTGTCCATATGCAGAACGTGGTGTTCCTGATCATAATAACCGATTTCAACATTTGTGCCAAGGTAAATGGTTCCCGTGTCGGGTGGCAGCAGTTCATTGATAATTTTAAGCAGCGTCGTTTTGCCTGTGCCGTTGTCACCAATAATTGCAACGTGTTCACCGCGTTTTATCTCAAAGGATACATTTTCAAAAAGAAGCAGGTGGTCAAAACGTTTGGACAGTCCTTCTATACGCATGACGTCATTTCCGCTGGTGCAGTGCGGCGTAAGGGTTAAGTTCATATCGGCTTTGACTTCCGCAGGTTTGTCAAGACGTTCGATTTTATTCAGCATTTTTTCGCGGCTTTCAGCACGTCGAATCGATTTCTCGCGGTTAAACTGCTTGAGTTTTTCGATAACTTCCTCTTGATGTTTAATTTCCCTTTGTTGATTTAAGTAGGCGTTCATCTGTTCAAGGCGCTGGTGCTCTTTCTGTACGGCATAATCGGAATAATTGCCATGAAAAGTAGAAAGAACACCATTGTCTAGTTCAATAATTTTCGTAGCGATTTTATCCAAAAAATAACGGTCGTGTGAAACGATGATTACAGCACCTTTATAATTGAGCAGATAAGTTTCCAGCCATGCGATAGAGTTTAAGTCTAAATGGTTGGTCGGCTCGTCTAGGATAATTAAATCTGGCTTTTGCAGCAAAATTTTGCCGAGTGCAATCCGTGTTTTCTGACCGCCGGAGAGGGTTTCAACTTTTTTGGCAAAGTCTTCCTCGGTAAAACCAAGTCCCTTTAAAATACCTGTAATCTCACTTTTGTAAGCATATCCATTAATGGTTTCAAAACGATGCATTAAATTATCGTATTTTTTCAGCAGAAGTTCTAATTTGCTGTCGCTTGCAGATTTCATTTCCTGTTCTGTCTGACGGATCGAAGCCTCCAAGTCGAGCACTTCCTGTTTTACGGTTAAAAGTTCATCAAAAATGGTATTTTCGCTGTCCACTGCCTGATGCTGTGCAAGATAACCATAGTTTTTGTCTTTCGCAAATGTTACGGTGCCATGATCCGCTGAAAGGCTGCCGACAATAATTTTTAACAGTGTCGTTTTGCCAGCTCCATTAATACCGACGATAGCAGCCTTTTCATTATCTTCTATATGAAAAGAAGCATTTTTTATGACATGGTTGTCAGTAAATGTTTTGTTTATATTACTGCATGATAAAATCATGTTATCCTCCTTGTTTTTTGATACTCTATATACCAGGGCTGTTGCATTAAGAAAAATGTATACAAGATAGTCTAATATTGCGCTATGTTTTGCATTGTATCTTGTATAATCAAAGCTTACTGCGGTGTTCCCGTTGCGCCAGCCGCACACCGCAAAGCGGCAATTCCCTTATCCATAATTGTAACAGTTCAGATAACCCATTGAACTGTTACGTATCCAGCCATTGGAAATCGCTTCGCGATGGGCTGGATACCTCCAACCACTACATTTTATTACGGTCAGCGCAGTAAATGCGCAGACCTACCTGAACTGTTACCCATAATTTACTATTATAAAAGAGAATGTCTAGAAAAGCAATCACTAAAAATGATTGACAACGATTTAACAAGGGTGCTATACTAAATATACAAAAAATTTTAGTTATTTGGAAGTTTTTTTGCACACGCTGATGCAGAGGAAATATGCCATTGCATGGCGCATTGGCGGCGCACGAGTAGGGAGCCCTATTCATAGGGAACCCTATGAATAGGGAAGATAAATCTTCTCTACTCGATTGTAAACAGGGCAAGACACGGAGGTAGATGATCGTGGATGATAAATCAATATCACAGGCGGTTATCGCTAGACTTCCCAGATATTACAGGTATTTGGGGGACTTGAAAGACAATGGTATTGAGCGGATATCTTCACAGGATTTAAGCGAACTGATGAAGGTAACTGCTTCCCAGATTAGGCAGGATTTTAACAACTTTGGCGGGTTTGGACAGCAAGGCTATGGGTACAATGTCAAATACCTGTATAATGAAATCGCAAGAATTTTGGGGCTGAATACAATCCATAATTTAATTATTGTCGGAGCAGGAAATTTAGGTCAGGCGCTGGCAAATTATACAGATTTTGAACGTTGGGGATTTATTGTTAAGGGCATATTTGATAAAAATCCCGCGCTTTATAATAAAAAAATTCGAGGCATTGCGATACAGCCAATTGAAAATATTGAAACCTTTGTAAAGCAGCAAAATATAGATATTGCAGTGCTGACAATTCCTAAGGAGGGTGCAGTAAAGACAGCAGAATTGCTTGTTCAGTGTGATATTAAGGCGATTTGGAATTTCGCACATACTGACTTAAATGTACCAGATAGTGTTGCGGTAGAGAATGTGCATTTGTCTGACAGCTTAATGAAGCTTTCTTATGGAATATTAAATAAATAAGAAATTTAGCCGCTTTGCGGCATGCGTTCGGCACAGGTAAACGCAAATAGCATTTGTGTTTTACTATATATCAAAATAAAAGAAGGTGAAATGGATGCCACGGGATGATGAAGTTTTCCGAGAAGCATTAGTCGGTAAAAAAATTCCAATTTTGACCTTAGACAATCAATGGCATAAATTGTTTACGCAGGCGGGGGAGAATGAGGAAATACAAGCGTTAGAGGAGGAATTAAACGAACTTTTAAAGCGTCAGGGCAAAGCTAATACGGAATTAAAGAGTCTTAATTCGCTCAAAAAGAAACTGATGCAGGAGATTGTTTCCATAATGGAACTGCCCGACAGCTCCGGTAAAGAAAAAAAAATGTCGGAGAATAAGCAAAAAATAGAGGAAATTAATCAGCAGGTTGAGGATTATAATGATGAGCTAATGGATTTACCCAAGCAGATTGATGAAGCAAACATGAATTTAATGGTTGCTACTATGCATATATGCTATGAGAAAATTCAGAAAAATGTTAAAGATATTAATGAGATTAATCAATGGATTTCAGAGTTTCGCCTGCAGTTAAAGCGCAAGATTCTCTCCAAACAGAAGAAAGAGATATGGAATGATGAGATGTATTCTTATATGCATTCTATATTCGGACCCGATGTGATTGGTGTATTTGATATGAAATACAATCCTAAGAATGTACTAAACAAAGAGAAGGATGTCATAGACGGCGGCAATGCCCAGACATAGAAGGTCTGGGTATTTTTATGTACAGACCCGTGCAGAGGAAATATGCCGCTAAGGCAGTGCATGGGTTGCGCAGTAAGCAGGGAGATATTTGATTGTGTACGCCAATGCAGAGGAAATATGCCATTGTATGGTGCTAAGGAACGGTCAATAAATAACGCATCAATTTGACTTGTCTAAATGTCCATCTGCGGCATCAGATAATCTTGACGTAGCCCCGCTGCGCCTGCGATTAT
>ERZ778512.1589-NODE-1589-length-14245-cov-5.515574_pt1 | contig 14245 bp, 9 predicted proteins | sample MGYA00510346_ERZ778512 | MGnify/ENA primary metagenome ERZ778512 (study PRJEB29527, sample SAMN07138962) | mouse gut metagenome | material: feces | host: mouse | place: China:Nanjing | collected 2016-01-25 ...
TTGAAAACCAGAACCTCGCTTAGGCCTGTGTCCATATTACGTGGGTAGGATCAAACTGTGACCAAGGACAAAAGGCTTTTAAGCGACTAGGCCGGGGGACTATTATTCCTGGAGTGAGCTTGTTAGATGTTCCACGTTTACCTATTCCGAAAGTGTCTGAGTTTGTTCAAAAATACATCGGGGATAAAGTTCGCCAAGCCGAGCAGCTGCGCGCTTGGGCGAAGCTGCTTCGCACATCAGTTGACGCTCATCTTAATAGTCTAAATCTGCCGATCAACGAGCCCCCCGCACTATTAAACCGAGTCAGCGCGCAAACAATGGAGGATCGACTCGATCCACGTCCTTATCGGACTCACTACCTATGTTTAGTGCGTGAAATTGAAAAACTACCTCATGACAGCATTAGCACTTTGGTTGAATTGGCATCTGGTTGCCCAGTATCCAGTAACGACTTTTTGGAAAACTCAGGCATACCTTTAGTTCGCATCCGCAATATCGGTTTTGATGATTTTATTGGTTTAGATACTGGCGTTAGCCAAGATGTATATCAGGATGCGACTAAGTATCAAGCTAAAGACAAAATGATCGTTGTCGGTATGGACGGTATTTTCCGCTCGCAGTTTTTCATATCTGACGAGCTACCTATGCTGGTTAATCAACGGGTTGCAATGCTCTCACCTCAAAATATTCGTGGCGAACTATTAACACATTGGCTAAATCGCCCCGAAGGACAAATGCAGCTAAATCAATGGGCAGTTAAAACAACTGTAGAACATACTTCCCTATCTGATATTGGTCGCGTACTAATTCCTCGACTGGATAAAAGCTTAGAAAACAAGCTTGCTGATTATTTGCTCAATGCGAGGCTGGCTTATCGTTATGCCAAATTTTTAACACAAGTAGCCAAAACCCTCGTCGAAGCCCTCATCGAAGGTCAACTGACCGAGCAACAATTAATCCAGGCTCAACAAGCCCTGGAAGATGGCGACAACAGCTTTGATCAAGCGATTTTAAGTAAACTGAGCGCTGAGGGTTATGCCATAGAAGGCGCCACACCGCTATTTAGCGATGTGGATGAGTTATACAGTTTGTTGGAAGAGGCGGCGCAAGCGGAGGCTGAAGAGTAAAGATGGAGACAAGGGGCATGGACAGCATTACAACCAGGCAAAATAACGACCCCGTAAATAGCGAAGCGGCACTTAACCTCTGCCTGCAGCTTTGGCATCAAGGCGGTTTAACCGCCAGTAAAGCAGCGTTGTTACTGGCGGCTGTGCCTGCCCTCAGGTCACTGTTACAACCAATAATACAGCCGAAAAAGAAAGACGCTGAAACGGATATCATTAGCGCCTTTAGCCTCACTGCACCATTACTTGATGCCTTTAGTGATTTAAGCCAGTCGGGTGAATGGCAATTAGCGTTGTTGGGCTTAAACCCAGATGTTCGCCAACATTGGATAAATTTAGCCGCCGCTCGCTGCCAGGAAGCTGGCGCGATGAGTGACCCAATGGTATTGGTTAAACTCATTCAGCAACTGGGCAATGCCAGTGAATGGGTCTTAGCCCAGTTGGAAAACGCAGACTTCTCACCACAAATCATTGCAAGCCCATTGGCGCAAACCGAACGGGATTTACTCGGTCATAGCCTAAACGACAATGCTGCCATTCCCGCTCTATGCCGTATTTTGCGCACCAGCCATACCCTGTTTACCGTGAGCGAACAAAATGAACCACCGGCATCTATACAAGCGGTGGATGTCACCGCAAAACAACTGACAAATAACTGGTGTAGTGGGCGGTTGTTAGCACTCCCTAATACCTTGCTTGATGAACATAACCTTAAACCCAATGCCGATTGGTTATTGGTGTCCCGCTCGGGTCATGACAACGTGCCGCTTACCGAGCTATTCGCCCAACAGCCCTGGTTATTTTTACTCAGTCTAATTATCTTTGTGCAAGATGCCTGGGCTGCCGAGCAACGTGGCGGTTTGTTGCTCACCTTACCTGCCGGGCAAAATGCCTTTGCCCCCGGTCAAATAAATGTGGCGGTACAGGGCATTGAAGGTGATGAGGTGAGTCTGGGTAGTTTGGCCGAGTTTCTTGTGCTTCTGCTCGGTGAGCTCAATATCCCCCTCTATCCGGCACTCGATGCGAACACGGAAAGCATCAACCGCCTAAACCGCGTCCTGAGCTCATTCATTGCCGAATTGTTGGCAAAAAAAATCTGGCAATTTACCGAGGCGGGTCGTGGTGAGTCCGGCCAATATCGAATTCATACAAGCTTCAGCGATGCCTGTTATAGCCTGCCGTTAGCACCACTATTTGGCTACAAAAGCCAAACGTTACAACGGGCCATTAAGCAACTGGCGCAAAACTGCTATGCCAATAAAAAACGCGCCGCCAATAGAATAAACCTTCAAGGATCGTCGTTATGAGTTTTGAATTAAACGAACAGATGGTTGATAGCCTGGCAAAACAACATCGCTGGGCGGCGACGGGTGTATCAGATTATCCACCTCGCGACCCGTTAGTGGGCCAGAGCCGCTTTTTTAAACGCTTTCAAACCTTTTTGCATACGGTGGATCACGACGATGATCGCTTTGCCCATGTGTTTGCCGTCGAAGCCGAATGGGGTCGGGGTAAATCACGTTTAGGCCATGAATTGGTCGCACAAATTAACGACTGCTCCAGGGGCTGGTTTGTCCGCGACGAACAAGGCCAACTGCACGATAAGCAGCTGTTTAATCGCGACACGCAAGACAAATACCTGGCACTCTACATTCGCTACTCGCAAGTAGCATCAGATTATCAAAACTCGGATAACTGGTTTGCTTTTGGTTTATATCAGGCGCTATTACCACTGGCCACCCAAACCTTTGATGGATCGATTCAAAGTGAAATTGCCAAACAAGCCTATGAACGCTTAATGCCATTTGGCTTTAAATCTGAACTGTTAGCAGATGCCTTACAGCTGAACGCCAACCACAGTGAAGAAGACCTCTATACTGACCAAACGCTGGTAGTCAGTTTGGTGCAAGCCGCCTATAAAGTATTAAAGAGTTTTGGCGTGCAGTATATGTTGGTGGTGCTGGATGAGCTGGAAACCGTTGCAGAAGCCGCCACTTTTGGCCTGGAAGATGAACAAGATAAACGCCTCGATGGCCAGGCCATTCGCCTGATTGGTAAAGCAATTAAAGAGGAAGACCCTCGTCGTAAACTTCCATGGTTGCGCTATGTGGCGCTGTGTTCACCACTGCTTGGCCAGCAATTGCGTGAAATTCAATCGGTCGCCCGCCGCTTTGAGTTAGTGGAACTTGAGCATAATGCCTTTGCCGATGTATCAGACTATGTGGCAAGCCTCTTAAAAGACGGCAAGCTGAGTTTTAATTACCCTGCTGGTTTAGTGGAAGCTGCATACGCCATGAGTGGTGCCAACTTCGGTTGGTTTAACGTGGTCATGGCTAATGTGGATGCAGTGCTGAGCCAATACCAACAAGCAGGCCGCAGTATCAAGGATGTGGGCGATTTATTTGAAGCTGTGCTGGCAGGCTCTGGCCGCGTAGCCAGGCATGTGCTGGATAAAGGCGCGATAGAAGGCATTCAAACTCGCGACCAGGCACTATTGACCGAATGTCGTAGTTTGCTCTACGGCCAATTACCCGTGCGCTTAGCTGAAATGGGCTATGCCACAGAATTGCTGGCGCTGAAAAACGAAGATCTGGAACCCATAGCCGCTCATTACCGCAAACTGAGCATTGACCGCCTACAGTGCCGACAAGCCCTAGAGCAAGCCAAATTCCGCCGCGATAAAGATGAATGGTACTACCCTGCAGTAGATCAAGCGCTGAACTTAGATACTTTGCTGGATAACCTGCGTACTTTTTCAATTAAAGAACAAGCCGCAAGCGGCGATAAAGGCGCGGTATTACTACCTCTGTCAAAAGGTGAGTTTAAATACTTACTCAGCTTGCTGTATGACCACCCAGCGATTGAATTCGCTGCCGATGCCTTATGGCACAAGCTAGTGGGTGAAACTACCGAACTGGACGCCAGCGAAGCAACGCATATTGGCCCCAGTGTGGCGATGTTACTGCGCCTGGATTTGCGCTATCGCAGTGCCCAGCAAAACTCACTGATTTTTAAAGATCCCGCCATGGGCGACGCTCATGAACAGGCAATGAGTGAACTTAGCAAACAAAGTAGCCAGAAGCCGCTCATCAAGGCATTAGCCCGTGTAACGGGCTTTGTGAGATTACTTGATAACAACTGGACCTATGATGAAAACTTGCTGAGTAATAAAGCGGGCAGCGACGATGCACCTTTGGCCATTTTAACCGAGCCCCGTGGCCGCCAGGGTGGTTTACTTACCCTGGATGGATTTAAGCTTCACCCAGAAGGTAAAGCCTTGTTTGCCTGGGTCAGCAACCTAATTGAGCTGAACAATCTTCACACCTTTGCGGCAAACCACAGCCACCAAAATGGTCGCACGCCAGTATTAGCGTTAACTGCTTCTGCACATCTCATGGAGCAATACAGCCGACTGGATGAAAGAAATGAGTTGCGTGATGCGATACTGCTGCATTATGTCAACCCAAGCGAAGCAGACCAGTTAGAGCGTATTGGCTTAAGTTTGGCAGCATGTCAGTTGCACGGCGTGAATTTAACTGCCGACAGCTTTACCGCGAAATTCAAAAACAAGCTGCATGCCCTGACAACCTTTGCCACGGATGCCATTCACAAGTGGCGCCAGCGTTTGCAGCAGCGCGGTTTAATTGCCTGGCCGTTAAAGGTAGATGGTAAATTATCACCGAATGACCGAGACCTGTTGTTTAAAGGCTGGTATCAGCTGGCCATTGCTCACCCTGAGTTAAATGGCATTCTCGATTTACAGCAGCAACACGGCGTGCCAGTGAATGAACTGAGCAGCTTGTTGGATAAACTTAAGGTGCCGGGCAGCTATATTGCCAAAGGTTACACTGCCGATGAACATGCCGGGCTATTTACTGAACTTAATAATGTGCAGCGAAGCCAGGCGCAGATCCCATTATTTTTAGCCCGTATTGCTCACCCTAATAAAAAGCACAAGTGGCAATTCGAAGGCTTTAAGCAACAGTTTTATTTCGCCTATGTGGCTGAAACGAGTGTTACCGCCAAAGGCGTGTTTAATGACTGGATGTGGTGGTGTGGAGAGCTGAACTTACTCACTTTAACCAATCCAACAGAAAAACAGGCAATTTGGGAGCACTACCCGCGCTCCCGCTTAGAAAATGCCATTAGAGAAGCGCAAAACTGGTTCCGTGGTAACGATATGGGCAGCTATGCAGCCAATGTGGAAGTCATGAGCCGCGTGTATGGTTATGCACGCATTAATGAAATGTTCGCGCCACTGGGTAAAAATAAGCTGGGTTTCGTCACCGTGGAAGCTAAAGAGCAGCTGGAAAAAGCACAATCGCTATTTAACGTGCTCAAACAGCAAGAAGAACAATTGGCTGATATGGTCGAGGCCAACGACACGAAAGTATTGGCAGGGCTTATCCACAAACGCGCTGAAGTGCTGGAGCTGGTAGCAAAGGTTAAACCGCTTAATAGTTCCAGGCCTATGCTAAAAGATGCCCATATTCTCAGCTTAGAAGACAAAACGACCTCGCTTTATCAACGGATTGAACAGGCCTGTTTATTTGCCGAGTTTGTTGAGTGCAGCGCTGAGCGTATCAACAACCGACTCGTTGATTTAATCATAGATGTTGAAACAGAGTGTGCCCCGCTGACGAATTTTCCGAAACGTCTGTACACCAACACGCTGCGCACCATAGGTCATATTTTAGATGGAGCGTTAAAAGACGATACCAGCAGTGCCACTGGCCGAAAAGAGCAGCAAGCAGATAGCGATACCTTACTGCATTACCTGCGTAAACTCGATTTAGGTAGAGCGCATGACAAGCTTTCAGCCTTAGCGCAAGAAGTGGGTTTAAACCTGCACAATGATCAACAGTTGCCGATAGCGGAGATTCAGGGGCATATTTTGTCCAGCTACCGCAACTGCAAAGAACGATTTAGTAAGCTGGTTAATAACCTCACAGAGCAAAAACTACGTGCACAACAACTGCAAGAATGGCTTAGTAGCGCCACGGCTGAGTATCAGTTCGCCGATGACATTGCAGAGCTACCAAAACTGGTAATGAAATTACAGCTCATTGAAGATGCTATTGCCGATCTCCCCAGTGATGCAGAGAGCAAGCGTCAAAGTATGCAAAACAGTTTGCGCAATGGGCAGTTTTCATCGTTACGGGATTTACCAGAAGAGCTTTTAAAACCGGCACGCGGTCAACTTACACCGATTCAAGGCCAGCTACTTAAAATTGAAGAGCGTCTAAACCAAGTAAGACGCAACTCCATCGCACAGGTAAACAGCTGGCTGCCGTTATTAAAACCGCTATTGGCTTCTCAAAAGCAAGCGGAACCAGCAGCGTTGACTCTGGAGGATGTGAGCAATTTGGGTGTCAGAGAACTTCAACAGGTGTGTGAAAGCACCCAGGCCAAATGGCAGAGTCAAGGTGAGCAAATATTAAATGATACAGGCTTAACACTGGCGGATTGGCAACCGATTTATAAGGCTTTGAGCCAAAATCAGGAACCCGTGTTAACACCTGAGCAACAGAAAGGACTTGTAGACAAAGGCATTGTAAAAATGCGCCTTACCTTTGCCACTGGTTTGTAGAGGTGACGCGATGAGTCGTTATTTATCTGCGGCACTGGCCAGTAATCGTAAAGGCCGTTTTTTGCAAACTGTTGCGGGGGCTACCCCCTTAATGAAGGATTGGATTAGCTCGCCGCCAGCCAGCGGTTTGTTAATAGTGCAAGCAGAAGAGTTGACTGACGCTAATACTATGCAGCACCTGTATCACTGGGCTATGCAGGCAGGTTGTGCCGCTTTGGTAATAAACCTGAAAGCAGAACAATTTACCTTATTAGCGCAATTGCCCTATCCACTGGATTGGCAGTTAGTACCAGCGAGCTTGAGGGGGCAGGAACCGGGGCTAACCGCTTTGCTAGCCAGTGAAACAGACCAGGCTATTGCTGGCTTTACTGGCAGCGCAGATCGCTACCAGCACCAGGCCGGTGATGTAGTGCATACCCGCTACATACGAAAACACAGCAACAGTGGGCTATTAGCCTTTACCACGTTACCTTTGTGGTCGCTGACTTTACTCGATCATAGTGAGCTCCTGGTGAGCTGGTTGAATTGGTTTGTGGACCATGCAGGCATTGCTGAACGAATAATCGAACCTAAAGCGCCATCAACTGACTACACGCCAGATAAGCACGATCTGGTTGTATTGCTATTACTCTACGCTGGCGGTGGCATGAACTTACAAGCGTTGTCTGAGCATAATGCGGTTAAGCTGATGTTTGATGTTAATAGCCTTGATATTGTCAAGCGGGGTGAGATGTTGCGGCAGCACGATTTTATCGACGACGCGGGCATAACAGCTACCGGTAAAACATGCCTACAAGCCTCGCAATATTGGGCTTATGCCCCATTACTTGGCGAGCAGCTACACACAGGAACGCTATAAGCATGAATGAGAACAAAACGATGAATTTAGCGCAATCGCTCGCCATCGATAGCCAGCTTCGCTTACCGGGAAGTGCAGGACGCTTGCTTAAACAGGTCCGTGATATTGAGCAAGTGGCGCCGCTATTCCGTGATGCTGGCTTAGTGAAAGCGGTCCCCAAGCCCACAATTGTTAATTTACGCGTAGCCGGTATTGCGACTAAATCGTGCTTAGACAAGGTATTGGGTGGTTTTATTTATGCCAGTGCAGCAGTGCGCACAGATTTGTTAATAGATGACAATAAAGTCAGCACGGTGGGTAGCGACTCGGTATCAGAACTGGATGATATTGATTTTGAAGCTCAGCGTAAACGGCTTGATTTAATTGAAATTCGTCAGGCTTATCAGTTAGTTGAGAAAAAACTTTTAGGTTATGAGCCTGGCGATTTAATTTTGCTGGATACGCCGTTGTTTTTAGCACGGGATATGGCTCCGCTGGAGAGAAATGTCCGTCATAAACAAGAGTACGAAAAAACCAGACAAGTGATAGAAACTTTTTGGCAAAACCATCGCTCCAGAATTTTTCCCTGGAATCAAAATGGTGTAGTACTTGCGAGCATTTTGGCTGAGCGCTTTAGTGCCATTGTAAGTATCGCCAAACAAGATTTACGTACCGAACAAGGACGCAAACAAATTTTAGCATCTGATGGGTTTTCTAAAGAGTTGATGCAAAATCTGGAAGGACTGGATGAAAGTTTGGTTGGCGTGGGAGATTTGCGATTTATCAATGGCATTTTAGGCAACTATTCGCGCACCATCGCATTTCGTTTGTCTGAACAAGAAAAGCGCATTGAACCCAATATTGAAGCTAAGCAAGGTCTAATTGGTTTTCACTTCCGTAGTGCCCGAGGTGGACAGATAAAAATGGTGCAATTAGCGGGTGACGAACCAGAATGGAAAAGTGCTGATCTCGATTTAGTTGCCTCTCGCCTGATGGTGCTGGATATGCAAAACAAAGGTAATGCAATGCCGTTGCCACAATTACTTGGTTATCAACAGCTTGGTATTTTACCTAAATTTGCTACGTTTTATCGCCAGGGTTTACACCAGGCACTAAAGAATAATGATATTGAGGCAGGGTGGTTGGCAGGCCTCGATGAGGGATTGAATAATGGCTTATAAAGTTTTAGGTAAATTAGTCGGTAACACTGGTGATGCCAGTCAGTTAACTATGGTTGTACAAGACTCGTTTTCAGTACGCCGTGGTGAGTTTGTACGCATTATGCACCAGGAACGCAAAGATGAGGGGCAAGTCGCCGTACTGGGGCGAGTGACCAAGATAAGCCGTACTAATATGCTCTATAACGCCGGCTTTGGCGATGGTGTAACCGAGCTTGAGCTTTTGCCCGGTGCGAATGTAACTGGTGAGAATATGTTTGCTCAGGTCGAGCTGGTTGGTTACCGCGATCCTGTTACTCGTCAAATCAAAATTCCACGTCGCCCGCTTAACCCGGGTACCGCTGTTGAAACCGTCGATTTTCAGTTTTTGAGTGATTTTTACGAATTTAATGAACACTCCAGTTTGCACTTAGGTAACTTAGTAGGCTACGACAAAGGTGAGAATACAGTTCCTGTTTTTATTGACGTGAACAAGTTGGTCACTGAGCATTTGGCTGTTCTGGCAATGACGGGTTCAGGTAAGTCTTATACAGTTGGCCGCATTATTGAGCGTTTAGTTGCGGTTAATAACGGTACGGTAGTAGTATTTGACCCACATGGTGAATACGGTAAAGCCCTCGCTGGCGGTAATCTGCAATTCTCAAGCTTCTTAGAAGCCACTGACGATAAGCGTGATCAAGAAGCACTGCCACTGATAAAACAGACCTTTGAAAAGCTGCAAGCCGCCGGTGCAGGTATTCAGGTTTACTCGCCGCAGCATGAATCTTTTAAACATAAATACGCCAGTAAGAATACGCCATTAGCGCTTCAGTTTGACCATTTTGAAATGGACGATATTGCTGAAATATTACCTGGCTTAACGGAACCGCAGCAACGAGTACTCGATGTTGCAATTCGTTATTGGCGCTATGCAGATAAGACTGAGCCACGAGATATTAACCGCCTACGCTTCTTATTAGGTGATGGTATTGAAGAGTTAAAAGAGTGGGACGACCTTTCTGAAGCTGAGGCGAAGGCGTTATCAGGCCGTAGTGCCGCCGTCGCCTCGATGAAGCTTTCACGTGTGCTTAATGAAGCTAAAAGTTTTTACAGCGCAACAATGGCTGAGCCAACTGATATTTACAAAATGGTGGGTCGCCCGAGCAATCAACAGGGGCGTTTAGTCGTTGTTGACTTACAAGGTTTGAGTGATACCGCTAAGCAAGTCATTTGTGCACTGTTATCTAGTGAAATATTAAAAGCAGCCTCGAGCAAAACGGACCCGCTGCGCCCATGCTTTATCATTTACGAAGAGGGTCATAATTTTGCCCCGGCCGGCGGCAACGCAGTCAGTCACCGCATTATTAAAAAGATCGCTGGTGAAGGTCGTAAATTTGGTGTTGGATTTGGCATTGTGAGCCAGCGTCCATCGAAATTAGATTCAGATGTGACCTCTCAGTGCAATACGCTAATTACGATGCGCTTAAAGAACCCTGACGATCAACGATTTATAGCTAAAGCATCAGATATGGTGAGCAAAGCTGATCTGGAGGAACTCCCGAGTTTATCAACCGGTGAAGCTTTGGTGTGTGGTCGTTCAATCCCTGCACCACTGCTTGTTAAAGTTGGTAGTAAGGCATTAATTCACGGTGGTGAATCACCAGAGGTACTGCGTGTTTGGGGCTCTTTCAGTGGCTAAGGTGCCTATGCCTGAAGTTGCCTGGGTAAATGAGACATTTCCACTTTTAGCAAGCGGTAAGCTATTGGACCAGGATGTATTGGTCCACAGCCTGGGCTGTAGCGTTTGGAATACATTCGGGCATGAACAGTCATTTATGGCGGTAGTGGAATGCCCGGCTCCAGGGACATTTGGTGCTGATATTCGCTCTGACTCGGGCTGGTTTCATAAATCTTCTGCATCGCCTGTGTGTTTAATCGAATTTGAACGCTTTGATGGTTCAGCGAAGGGGCAGCAAAAGCTGGAAGAAAAATTAAAAAACTTACTGGAAGCAGCACAGCGCTGGAATCATTGCCCCAAAACCCTGGTCCTCAGTGCCTGGAGCCAGGGCTTAGTAGGTTTACCTGATACTCAAAAACTGAAAGACATATGCCGTATGGGTTTTACTTCGTCCACGGGTACCCAGGTAATCGCCGCTCCTGATGTTGAGGTGGTATTTAGTCGCTTTTTATTTATCAAAAACCTGAACATGATTGTTTTGGACAGAATTCACTATGAGGTGTTGATGTGAATATAAAATCAGCACATTTTTTGCCAGGGACGAATAAACGCCTTGGTGACAAATACCTGTTACTTGAATGCCTTGGTGATGGCAGCCATGGCTGGGTATGGCGGGCGGAACGCCTGAAAGATGGAAAAATTGTCGCAGTAAAAATCCCTAAGGATATTACTCGGGAAGACCGTCAGCTTGCCGAAGGTAAAGAGCTTTTAAACGTCGAGCCGCACGAAAATATTGTGCAAATTTTTGATATGGGCCGTATAGATAATGAATGGTTCTATATTGAAATGGAGTATTTTCCCAGCCAAACCCTGGCGCAAAAGCTCGATGACAGGCAGCGTAATTTTGGCCAGACCTATGAACGGTTGTTCAGAATATATCGTCAAGTGCTCTGTGCTGTGCATTATTTGGCCGAATTACCAGTACCAATATCTCATGGAGATATTAAGCCACATAACATTTTGGTTGGAGAGCGGGACCTGGTGAAGTTGACGGACTTTGGCAGCTCAGCTTTACCAGAAGAAATTTACGTTCGTACCCGTGAAAATGGCGGGACTGTGCTGTATTCGGCCCCAGAGTTCTCCAACGTCGATAGCCGTAGAGGCAGCCTGGAAGAGCTACTATTGGGCGACATCTATAGCTTAGGTGTTTTGCTATACCAGCTGCTGACAGGAAAGCTGCCCCATGATACGCCAGCACAAGTTCAGCGCCACGCACCTTTCAAGCTTCCGACAGAGATTAATAGCTCTATTCATACGGACCTGGAACAAGTGGTTCTTACTTGTTTACAAAAACGAGCGGAGGATCGCTTTTCCACTATTTCCGACTTAATTCATGCATTTGATTCTGCTGCCACTAAGCAATTAAAAGTTGGTGCTATTGCTCCCGTTTTTCAAACTAAACCTGCTCAGGACTGGTCAAGTGCGGTACTTGAAGCAATGTCCGATCAATCTTACCAAAAAGCTGCTCAATTAGCGTCGCAGGAGTATAGCCGCAGTAAAGATCTACAAGCTTTACATCAGCAACTTATTGCCTTGTATCGCGCCAATCGCTTATTCGACTTTGAAAAAGTTGTAGAAGATAATAAAGCGATCTTACTTGAGGGTAAATTGACTCAACCAGCAGCTTTGTTCGAGTTGATAGTTAAGGCAAACCTACAGTTACGCAATATCAGTCAAGCAAATTTCTGGCTGTTGCAACGAAAGCAAGCTGAAGCAGAAAACGCGGCCACCATGTATTTAGAATCATCTATCCTTGGCCTTGAAGCGAAATATTCTGAAGCAAGAGTACTATTGGAGAAAGTAAACCAAACAACTCCAATGAAGTTCCATGTGTTAAGCCAACTCATTTTAGTTTGCGAGCAAATGCGTGATTACTCTGGTGCAGCGGCTTATTTGAAAGCGGCATTGCGAGTAGCACCATTGGATAACAGCATGAAAGAGAAAAAAGAATTGTATGCAAAGCTTGGAGTTATTTGATTGAAAGGATGACCATTGCGCGAACAAGGCATAGTGGATATTTAACACTTCCGTTCACATACCGGACAAAAAAATAAAGTTTTACATAACGATTTCCTTCTTGATTGAGTTAAGACAAAAGCCTCTCCCCATTAGGGCGGAGGCTTCTCAGTTATAAGCCTTTAATTAAAAAAAGTTAATATTCATATACTTAGCTAGAATTATCGAAAAGAACTATTAATCTTTGCATAGTCAAATGGAGTGATAGCCGCCATTCTATTCGCATCCAGATAATCAGCCCACCACTGCAGCATCAACATTCGCTCCCCAAGATGTTCCGCCTTATGGATATAAGCCGCCCGTACTGAGCTACGTTCCTGATGACTCATCTGCCGCTCTACTGCATCCCTCGACCACAATCCCGATTCAATCAAAGAACTACACGCCATCGTCCTGAAACCATGTCCACACACTTCCGTTTTCGTGTCATAGCCCATCACTCGCAAGGCCTTGTTAAGCGTATTCTCACTCATTGGCTTACGCGGATCGTGATCACCAACGAAGATCAGCTCACGGTTTCCACTCATGCTTTTGATTTTTTCCAGAATGGTGAGAGCTTGTCGAGATAAGGGTACAAGATGTGGAGTCCGCATCTTCGAACCACGCTGAGAATGCTTAACTCCCTCCAGTGGCTCACGTTCTCCCGGAATCGTCCACATGGCAGTATCAAAATCAACTTCTGACCAGCGAGCAAAACGCAACTCGCTTGAACGGATGAAAACTAACAATGTGAGTTCAACCGCCAGTCGGGTTAACGGCCTGCCAGAATAGTGATAGATGCGTTGAAGCAATTCAGGAATGCGGTTAAGTTCCAGAGCAGCACGATGCTGTCTTTTCGCCGTAGCTACCGCACCAGCAATCTCTTGAGCGGGGTTGTAGTCGATTAATCCACTCTGTACAGCAAAGCGTATAATCGCGGTAGTATGCTGCTGCAAACGAGCAGCGACTTCGAGACGCCCAGACGACTCCACCGCTTTGATGGGGACAAGCAGATCCCGAGTCTTCAGATCAGCAATGTTCCGCTTACCGATAGCAGCAAAGAGATTATCTTCGAGGCTTTTCAATACACGAGCGCTATGCGATGCAGACCACTTCTGATTGCTGGCGTGCCACTCTCTGGCTACCACTTCAAATGTTATCACCTCTTGCTCATGCTCTACCTTAACAGCTTTCTTGTTCTCACTAGGATCGACGCCGTTAGCTAACAACTTACGGGCTTCATCCCGGCGACCTCTGGCATCGACCAGCGAGACTTCAGGGTATTTCCCCAGCGCCAGCATCTTCTCCTTACCGCCAAAACGATAACGAAGTCGCCAGTATTTGGAGCCATTAGGGTGAACCAACAAAACCATGCCTTCACCGTCAGTAAGTTTATAGGCTTTTGCTTCCGGCTTAGCCGAACGGACCTTCACATCACTCAGAGCCATGATGAGTATCCTTTCAAGGGCCCTGTGTGGGTACAAACATAATCGAACCGGGAAATACCCGCAGTTGTACCCGCATCAGTAAGTTGATGTAGATTGAATCAGGTTGACTTAGGTTGAGTGAAAAAGCGAGGAAAGCCTTGCGGATACTGGATTTCAGGCATAAAAAAAGACCTCAGTTGAGGTCTATTTACATACTTTTGGTGCGAAGGCCGGACTCAAACATCAAAATAAGTTAATGATAAAAAACAAATAATAAAATACAACAATGGAATATGCCCCCTTTTGTGCCCCCACTGTTTTTCTGACCAATCTATTTTCAGCCCATCAATAAATCGGAAAGTTAAATCATTTTTAA
>ERZ778512.1592-NODE-1592-length-14193-cov-21.816381_pt1 | contig 14193 bp, 13 predicted proteins | sample MGYA00510346_ERZ778512 | MGnify/ENA primary metagenome ERZ778512 (study PRJEB29527, sample SAMN07138962) | mouse gut metagenome | material: feces | host: mouse | place: China:Nanjing | collected 2016-01-25 ...
ATCACCTTATTCCGAGGAAACGATGCGTCTGCAAAGAAAGCGTCCAGCGGGGATCATGCATCACCCTGCGAACTGTAGCCTCCCTCAGACGAAGACTTTTCTCCTCATCCCCCACATAACAGGGCTGAAGATACATCTCCGTAGCCGGAGTCACGAATGGAAGGCTGAAATACGGCTCCAAATCCTGACCGACATCCACCACTTTCAGCTCATCGGCACGACTGACGCGCATCTCATACTCTCCGGCTCCGGACATTCCTGTCTTTGGCGATACCGTAACCCAGTCAATCTCATCCGGCACCTCGCGGCTACCGTTTGTCTCAATAGCCACACGTTTACCCGTGACACGTTTCAACATCGAAACAAACTCAGAGTCAATCCAGAGCGACGGCTCCCCCCCGGTAAGTATTATCCATTCTCCCGGATAGCACGCCACTTCCTCGGCTATCGCCTCATCAGTCATCTCCACACCCGACTGATGCTCAGTGTCGCAGAACGAGCAGCGAAGGTTGCAGCCGGAGAATCGCACAAACACTGCCGCCTTCCCCGTATGTGCCCCCTCCCCTTGGAGAGAATAGAATATCTCATTAATCTTTCTCATAGATCGCCACGTTACCTTCGCTCTCCTGCACCTCACAGCGCCAGCAGTTGGGCACAGTGTCCACAATCCAGCGGGCTATATTCTCTGCCGTCGGATTACAGTCGATCACATCATTTATGACGGCATGATCCAGACGATCCATCACAAGCTCCTTAATCTTCGTGAAGTCAACCACCATGCCGTCGGCATTCAATTCCCTTGCACGACATTCCACCGTGATTATCCAGTTATGCCCATGCAGGTTAGTGCACTTGCTCGGATAGCTCAGTTCAAGCTGATGAGCAGCACTTATCTCAAGTCTTTTTCTGACGTAATACATCTCTTAATCCTCATAAATTGTAGGGTCATCAATTCCGGCTTCAGCCATAGCCTCGCGACGCTCGACACACGTGCCGCATTTGCCGCAATGCTTCTCTCTACCTTTATAGCATGAATAGGTCTTGGAGTAATCCACGCCGAGTTCCTTACCGAGACGCGCTATGTCGCTCTTCGTGATGTCGGTGAAAGCCGCCTCTATGTCGATACCCTCATAAGTGCCCTCACGCATCGCCTCGCTCATTGCCGCCACAAAGCCGGGACGGCAATCGGGATAAATGGCATGGTCGCCCCCATGATTCGCCATCATGACGTGGCGCAAGTCGCGCGACTCTGCAAGACCGCACGCTATCGAGAGCATTATGCCGTTACGGAAAGGCACAACCGTCGATTTCATATTATCGTCGGCATAATGACCCTCCGGGATGCTGTCGGCACCCTCAAGCAGAGAACTTCTGAAATACTTGCCCATAAATTCAAGGGGTATCACAAGATGCTCTATACCCAACATCTCACATTGCTGACGCGCACACTCTATCTCACGCGCATTATGGTTGGAGCCGTAGTCAAAACTGACCGCCAACGCTATCCTATCCTTACGGTAATGGAGAAGCGTCACGCTATCCATACCGCCTGATAATATAATCAATGAATCCTTAGCCATCTCTTCCCCCCTTTCATTTCTTCATGTCGAGTGCAGCCACTCTTCTTGCCTTGCAGAGATCCTGATGATCGGCATCACCCATATTGGCAAACGGATAAATCGATATGCCTCCACGCGGCATGAACAATCCCTTCACCTCGATATATTTAGGATCCATAAGTTTCCAGAGATCCTTCATAATGATATTGACGCAATCCTCATGGAAGTCGCCGTGATTTCGGAAACTGAATAGATAAAGTTTAAGACTCTTGCTCTCCACCATACGTTCACGTGGTATGTAGGAGATGATGATATGTCCGAAATCCGGCTGACCCGTCTTGGGGCAAAGTGTGGTAAACTCCGGACAGTCAAACGTCACGACATACTCGTTTTCGGGATGTTTGTTCTCAAATGTCTCCAGCAACTGGGGTGCATAATCCGTGGGATACGCCACTCCCTGGCAGCCCAGAAGCGTGACGCCTTCAAGTTCTGATTCTTTTCTCATAAAAAACGTTTTTTCGCGGAGAGCTGCCACCATCTCCGGCATTATTACAATTGAGTCGTAGTTCCGACTGCAATGCAAAATTACAAAAAATCCACCTCATCCACAACCCATACTGCCAAAATCAATAAGAATGACGGGAATGACGTGCTACCAACGTAAGCAAAGGCAGTAAAACCCTTAAAAAATTGAGACGGCAATTTTTTCAAGTTGCCGTCTCATTAAACATCAGTCTACTGTTGATGAGATCTGTTTAAGGAGAGATTCGTAATGCTCAACGCCGGGGAAACCGGTCATCTTGTCCACCACCTTGTGATCCCGATCGAAAAAGATATAGAAGGGACTGCCCTCGCGCCCATATATATCATACATATCAGCGCCGGTTGTCTCCCTGTCAATCTTCAGATGCTCTCCCTTAATCTCCGGAATATATTTCCGCAGACCTCTCTCCTCAGAACTTGTGGAGCACACATAGAGGAACACCACATCAGGATATTTCTCATGCAGTTTGCGCTCCCTAAGTTCGAAAATCGCCTTCAAACACGGACCGCACCACGACTCCCAACAGTCAACTACCACAGGTTTACCGGGGAATCTTTCGGCAATATACTCCTCCAGGTTTATTCTCTCCGAAGTTTTGTCATCATACAACTCCCTACCGTAAGACGCACGTAACACACTGTCTGCCTCAAGCACAAGTTTGCCGATATCATCTTTATAATAAGCGGCTATGTTTCTTTTCTGGACTTCAGTCAAGGGTTTTCCGTCAAGTTCGAGTTGGCGGATGTAGGAGACTCCCGAAAGGAGGTCGAGCATGAGTGGTGTCGGCTTGTCAATCACTTTCTTCAGTTGGACTTCAGCCTTTTCCCTCCATTCCTCAATATCTGTGTCGCCGATCGCCGGTATACCAAACGATTCAAGGGCGAGGAAGCGGTTCAGGAATGAACGGAGCATGTTGTAACTCGGTGTCTGCATCAGCATGATATCCGAATAGTCTATCTCGTTGAGGAATGTATATGCCTCAACAGGAGGTTCCTCTCCTTCCACTTTATAAAATTTTTTCACTGTCTCCTTATGTTGCAGAAGCCAACCTGAGCTGAAGAGCATCTTCATACTGTTAAGCACCCAAGGTTTTATATCACATGATTTGGAGGCAGCCTCAACCATCGACGGCCACAAGGTATTCTGTTGATAATCCACCAAAGCATTCCAACCCGGATATTCTGTACCGGGGACAAGGGGGGTGGTCTGATACATCGGATGATTTGTATATAGAAACGGCTTTCCATCATTGATGTCAACTATATCCTCCTCATCAACTCCCTTATACTCAATAGGAAGCTCAGGATCATTCTTTGGAGACATCTTGAGATTCAAAGGCTTCCCTTGACGCAAGGCCAATCTTGCAGTTAAGAGATAGCCATTCTTGTCCACTACCACAACTCCAAACTTTGAAGTGACATCTGTGCGTATCTTTCCGGCATAAGATCCCGGTTTTCCTTCAACTTTCTTGAGATACTGTACATCATCATCACCAAAGTTGGAAAAAACCTGAGGCAACACTACATAAACAGAGGCATTCGCAAAATCATTCAAATATGCCGAATCTAACTCGACAGTAAGTTCAATCTCTCCTATCTTCACCCTGAGATTTTCAATGCCATAATCATTCATACAGAAGCATGAGACAGAGAACAGCATTGATATAACTATAGTTAGGATCAACACAGATAACATATTATTTTTCATGACTGAGAGTGTTAATAATTATTGAATGTACTGCCTGATTTTTTCTATTTTAATAGAGTTTTAAATAATTCAAATACGATGTAAGAATGTTAGCGGTTAGCTTTGTGCCGATGAAATTTGCTTCAGAAGAGCTTCGTAACGCTCAGCTCCGGGAAAGCCTACCATCTTATCTACAATTTTGTGGTCACTGTTGAAAAAGATGTAGAAGGGAACTCCTGTCTTTTCGTATTGGTCGTACAAATCTGCCCCTGTGGTCTTCCTGTCTATCTTCAGATGCTCTCCATGAATCATAGGGATATATTTCCTTAGAGCACGTTCTTCTGAGCTTGTTGAACACACATAGAGGAACACCACATCAGGATATTTCTCATGCAGCTTGCGCTCGCGCAATTCTAATATCGCTCTTAGGCATGGACCGCACCACGACTCCCAACAATCAACCACAACAGGTTTGCCAGAATACCTTTCGGCAATGTATTCCTCCAAGTTTATTCTTTCCCCACTTTTATTGTCATACAGATTCTGCATATCCGTCTTACGCATGGCACTGTCAGCTTCAAGTACAAGTTTGCCTATGTCGTCCTTATAGTATGATGCGATATTTCCACGTTGGACATCTGTCAGAGGTTTCCCGTCAATTTCTATTTGGCGGAAGTAAGAAATCGCTGCCATGAGATCGAGCATGAGCGGCGTAGGATTATCAATCACCTTTTTAAGCTGAGTCTGAGCCTTGTCCCTCCATTCCTCAATATCTGTATCACCAATCGCCGGGATACCAAACGATTCAAGGGCAAGGAAGCGGTTAAGGAATGAGCGGAGCATGTTGTAACTCGGCATCTGCATCAGCATGATATCCGAATAGTCTATCTCGTTGAGGAATGTATATGCCTCAACCGGAGGTTCCTCTCCTTCCTCGTTATAAAAATTTTTAACATTTTCCTTGTGTTTCAGAAGATTGGCAGAAGAAAACAGCATCTTCATGTCATTAAGCACCCAAGGTTTTATCTTACAGGATTGAGAGGATTTTTCAAGTACCTCTGGCCACAACGTATTTTGTTGATAGTCTAACAATTGTTTCCAACCTGGATATCCAGAACTGTATTCATTCCAAAAGTCTTGATAATCCACCAGATATGTATTAAGCAAAGGTATGCAGTCATGAGGATCGAAAGTGTCATTCTCATCGGTTCCTTTAAACTCAAATGGAATTTCTTTATCATCCTTGGGGGTAATCTTGATATTGAGGGGCTTTCCTTGTCTCAGAACAACACCACCCACAAAGCCTTTACCCTTATTCTCCACAACTGCTACTCCAAATTTTAAAGTAACGTCAGTACGTATTTTCCCCTTAAAAAATCCCGGTTTACCATCGATTTTCTTAAGATAATACACATTATCTTCGGCAAATATGGAAAAAATAGCGGGGATTTCCACTCGTACTGAAGCGTCCGCATAATCATTCCAATATGCGGAATCCAACTCAATGGTCAGGTCAACTTCTCCTATCTTTATTTTGAGGTCTTCCTTAGGGTACTCCTCCTTGGTCTTACACGAAGCGACGAATGAAATGACTATCAAAAGCACAAACGACAACAACTGTTTTTTCATGACTATAGGTTTTACAAATAAGACAATTTATATTTGTGCTAAATTTATACATATTTTCTTAGTTTCCAAAGAAAAATCCAAAATAATTTCAAGATATATTTCGGATTTATTAACTTTACATTGCAAAACCTGTCAGGCAATCTCCGGATCCGGATCGGAACCACCCCGAAGTTATGCCCTATCTGTCGGGATGCCGGACAGACAGGAATAATTTATAATTCACTACCTATGAAGAAAACAGAAACCATCGCCCTGTATCTCGATGACTATTTCAACGGAAAAAGCGACGAGGAGAAGCAATCTTTCTACGAGAAATCCATTGAGAAACAGTATTCTGCCATCATGGCTTGGAAAAGACGACGCGACATGTCGGGCGCAGCCTCCAACCCCTCATCAGTAGCAACGATACTTGAGGCTTTGAAAAAAGTGAAACGCGCCATACCTGCCCTCGACACCCTATCCCCCAAGGATGCCGACAAGATACGCACTGCCCTCAACGAGATCTACAACGACGTCGACAACTTCGACAAGATCAAAAAAGGTCAGCTACTGCGCGAACTGGAATCCGAAAAAGAGAAAATCGAACGCCAGACCGAAAATCTTCAGCGCAAGATAGAAGCTCTAAGACAAGAACTTAACTAAAAATCTCACTTTAACAAATGTTAAACTTTATCTTCCCTTAAACAAAACACCCAGCTCAATGGTTATAATTTGTGAAAAGAAAGAAGATAGATTTTTGTTCATTAAGTTTAAGTTATAACAGAAGAGAAATCTTCTGTTAACAAAAGGAGCCACTCGTGAGAGCGGCTCCTTTTATTTCCCGACCATATCCAGCCTATTTCTGCAGGATCTCCAGGATCTGACCCGAAACCTCCGCTACGCGCTGGAGCTCTTTCTTAAGGTTGCGCTGAGCGTTGATGCCGAGGAGATAGATGGGAAGCCCGATCGGGAAGAGGCACATGAAGATGCGTCCTACCCATTTGCTACGTGCCGGCTGGTAGAGCCAGAGCTTGCGTATCACGGGATAATCCATCAGTTTGTTGACTGCAAGCGGTTCGCGGCAGTCAGTCATATAGTCTACCGTCTCCTCAAGTTTGACGCTTATCACGTCAAGACGCTTCACGTCGAAACCTTTCATCCAGTATTGGCTATAATTCTCGACTCCGGGATATGACTCGCAATAGAGTCGGCACTCCTCCTGAAGTCCGGACAGACGGGCGACCGCCTCCGCTATCGAGATATCATTGATGATCACCTCCTTGTTGGTCACAGTGCGCTCCTGCTTCCTGCCTATCAGTCGGCGGAAGAATGCCTTATAACGGTCGCCGTCAAACACGGCGGAATCGTTCATAGCCTTATACGTCACGTAGATGCCCAACGGCGCGAGTATGAAAGTAGAGAGCCAGATACCTTCCCATACCTCCCAACGTCCGTCGCGTGCCATCTTGTAGCCGGTATTGTCGATTATATAATATACAAGGAATAGGAGCACAGATATTACAAGCGGTGTGCCCAAGCCACCCTTACGGATAATCGCCCCCAAAGGCGCGCCAATGAAGAAGAAGATGAGGCATGCCACTGACAACGTGAATTTCTTCAGCAACTCTATCTTATGTCGGCGGATGGTGTATTTGTCATCATGCACAACCATCGATTTAAACTGATAGTCTGTCACCTGACGCTGCGATATGTTGAGGGCAGCATCAAACACCGACCCTCTCATCGACGGATTCAGCGAGAGCAGCAATGAGTCGACATCTACGGGCTGCACCAATGCCGTGTCAGCCTTCTCCTCCACCTTCTCCCTCTCTCCGGTTTCACGCATGACATTGCGGGAGAGCAACAGCGGGAATGCCGTATTCTGGAGTTCGCGTCCATACAGTTGACCTGTGGAATCAAGACGCAGACCTACGGAATCAATTGTGTGGCGAAGTTCCTTCATATCCTTACCGACATACTGGTTGCGCATACCCCCCTCATCCAGTCGGTTGAAATTGGCATCGAAGGGTATCAGCACCTCCTTATCGGCGAAATTCTCCCGACGGAACGGAACGTTCTTATCCAGACTCTTCTGCTCACGCAGATTCTCAAACTGCTCACCATGGAAAAGATGCAGATAAAGATAGCGCATATCGGCTGTGAATGCCAGGCGTCCCGAATCGGCAAGAAGTATGGTGGAGTTGTCGCCGCCGTGGCTAACGTCGTAGATCATCATATTATATAGCATACCGGTCTCCCGGTCCTTATGCTGTACGAAAAGGTTGTAGCCGGGTATCTGGTCATAAAACACCCCCTCCGGAATCTCCACCTCCGGAGATTTCTGACGCATGGAGAAGAGCAGCGTCCACATCTTCACCTGTGCCGTGGGCAATACGTTGTTCTGGAAAAAGAACGCCCCTATCGATACAAACGTGATAAGCACTATCAGCGGACGCATCGCATGAAGCAATGATACCCCCGACGCCTTCATCGCCGTCAGCTCAAACTTCTCACCGAAGTTGCCAAAAGTCATAAGACTCGCAAGCAATATGGCAAGTGGCAATGCCATCGGCACCATCGTAACCGCAGCATAGAAAAACAATTCGGCTATGACCGACATCTCAAGACCCTTTCCCACCAGATCATCGATATATCTCCAGAGAAACTGCATAAGCACTATGAAGAGCACTATGAAGAAGGTCATCGCGAAAAGCGGGAGAAAACTTTTCAATATAAAACCGTAGAGTCGCTTTATAATTCTCATTTTAGTCGTCGATTCGGCTGCATTACGGTGCCGCCGGATATGGTTGTTTCTGTTGTGGTCGCTGTCGTGCGACAAACGAATTGTAAAATTACAAAAAAAAGACGTTTCTCATCATATTATTTCCCGAAAAAAAATACCATGCTATTTTTTAACGTCGGAAAACCATATATTTTGAAAATGTTTTTATAACTTTGCAATGTATGTCGCGATGTCACTTTGCAAGCGCATCATGACCATATCGACCCATTCTAAGGTAATCTTACGGAATCATAATTATAAACTACATCTCAGTCATGTCATTATTTGAAAGACTTACTAAAAAGGCGCAACTTCATCCCCAGCGTCTTGTGCTCCCTGAGTCAAAGGAACCACGCACTCTACAGGCAGCCGAAAGAATACTCGCTGACAAAATCGCGGAAATAATATTCCTCGGCAAGAAGGAGGAGATTCTCGCCGAAGCTGAGAAACTCGGTCTGAAACATATAGCGGAAGCCCGGTTCCATAACCCGGACGACACTTCCTTCACTGAGAAGTATGCCGAGCTATTCTGCGAATTGAGAAAGAAGAAGGGCGTCACTCTCGAAGACGCACGCTACACCGTGAAGAATCCCCTTTATCTCGGATGCCTCCTAATCAAGGCTGGTGATGCGGATGCAATGGTGGCAGGCGCACTAAGCCCCACATCAAGCGTGCTGCGTGCTGCATTCCAGGTGCTCAAGACAAAACCGGGCATCTCCGTGGTGAGCGGTGCGTTCATCATGCTTCTCCCGGAGGGTTGCCAGTATGGCGACAACGGTATGCTCGTATTCGCCGACTGCGCCGTAGTGCCTGATCCCACAAAAGAGGAACTCGCTGAAATCGCAATCGCCACAGCAAAGACCACAAAGGATATTGCAGGTCTTGATCCCGTCGTGGCTATGCTCAGCTTCTCCACACGCGGCTCCGCAAGCCATGAGCGCGTAGACAAGGTGCGTGAGGCAACTGAGATCGCACGCGTCAAGGATCCTTCTCTCGTGATTGACGGCGAGATGCAGAGCGACGCTGCAATCGTGCCCTCCGTAGGCGCACTGAAGGCTCCCGACAGCAAAGTGGCAGGTAGGGCAAACACCCTCATCTTCCCCTCGCTCGAGACAGGCAACATCGCGTACAAGCTCGTGCAGCGTCTTTCCGGTGCAGGCGCCGTAGGTCCTATCCTCCAAGGTCTTGCAGCTCCCGTCAACGACCTCTCCCGCGGTGCTACAGTAGACGATATCGTAAATACTATAATCGTAACCTGCAACCAGGCAATCGGCGACAAGAATCTTTAATCAACACTTAACTTCATTCTGAAATGAAAATACTTGTGCTCAACTGCGGCAGCAGCAGCGTGAAATACAAACTTATCGAATCAGACTCCAAGAAAGTTCTCGCCGAGGGTGGCGTGGAGAAAATCGGACTCCCCGACTCTTTCCTGAAGTTCAAACGTCCTGACGGCTCGAAGGAGATCATCACCGTCGATATGCCCACTGCAAAGGAGGCTGTCAAGAACGTGCTCAATATACTGACCGACCCGAAAGAGGGTGTGATCAAGAGCTTTGACGAAATCGAGGCAGTAGGTCATCGTGTGGTGCATGGCATGGAGTATTTCAATAAGTCAGTGCTCATCACTCCCGAAGTTATCGAGAGGGTGAAGGAGTGCTATCCTGTGGCTCCCCTCCACAACCCTGCAAACGTCACAGGCATCGAGGCTGTATCATCCCTTATGCCAAACGTGCCGCAGGTGGCAGTATTCGACACTGCATTCCATCAGACCATGCCGGCAGAGGCATACATGTATGCCCTTCCCTACGAGGCATACGAGAAATATGGAGTGCGCCGATATGGTTTCCACGGTACAAGCCACCGCTACGTGTCACGTCGCGCATGTGAGTTCCTGGGTCTCCCCTACGAGAAGCAGCGCATTATCACATGCCACATCGGCAACGGCGCAAGCATCACTGCAATACAGGATGGAAAGAGCGTTGACACCTCTATGGGTCTGACCCCGACAGAGGGTCTGATGATGGGCACCCGCGTAGGCGACGTCGATCCGGGCGCAATCGTCTACATGATGGAGTGTGAGGGTCTGGATGCCGCAGGCGTCAGCAAGCTCATCAACAAGCGTAGCGGCGTAGCCGGCGTGACAGAGATTTCAAGCGATATGCGCGACATTGAGGCTGCCGTGGAGAACGGCAATGAGAGAGCCAAACTCGCACTCGACATGTATGAATACCGTATCCTGAAATATATCGGCGCATACACAGCCGTGCTCGGTGGTGTCGACGTGATTGTATTCACAGGTGGTGTCGGCGAGAACCAGATAGGCACACGCGAACGCATCTGCAAGAAACTTGAATATATGGGCGTCACATTCAATGCTGAGGCAAACAAGACCCGTGGCGAGGAGATCGAAATCTCCGGTGCGGATTCCAAGGTGCACGTAGTGGTCATCCCTACCGATGAGGAGATGATGATTGCGGAAGACACTGCCGCCATCGTGAAATAATGAAGTTTTGACAACTTCAATCCATCCACTACAATAAAGAGCCGCGTCCGGACGTTTATTCTCCGACGCGGCTTTTCATTTTTAATGCGTCTTTTCCATTATATGCTCGACTTTATTACTTGGAACGCTGATCCTATCCTGTTCAGTCTCGGACCGATATCCGTCAGATGGTATGGTCTCGCTTTTGCCGTTGGATTCATTCTCGGCTACAATATAATGGCAAAAATGTTTAGGCATGAGGGTGCTCCGGAGAAATGGCTGGGGGTATTGCTCGCCTATATCGTGGTTGCCACTATCGTAGGCTCTCGTCTCGGACACGTATTCTTCTACGAGTGGGGATACTATTCCCAACACCCTGCCGAAATCTTCAAGATCTGGAATGGAGGTCTTGCTTCTCACGGCGGCACTATCGCCAACATCATTGCCGTATTCCTGTTCTCTTTCTTCGTCTCGAAGAAACCGGCATCATGGACCTTTGACAAGCTCGTGATTCCGGTGGCATTGGTGGCGTCTTTGATTCGCTTCGGCAATCTGATGAACAGCGAGATATATGGTGGTCCGACCGACTTACCTTGGGGATTCATCTTCCTTCGCGACGGTGAGACCGTGCCTAAGCATCCCACTCAGATATATGAGGCTCTATGCTATCTGCTTCTGTTCTGCCTGCTTATGTGGATGTATTGGAAGAAGAATGCAGAGGAAAGACCATACCTCATCACGGGAATCTTCTTCATCGGAATCTTCCTGCCCCGCTTCCTTATTGAATATATAAAGAACGTGCAGGTGGCTTCCGAATATGAGATGATTGCCACCTACGGCATAAACATGGGACAATTGCTCAGCATCCCGTTCATACTGCTTGGCATCGGACTGGTCATCTGGGCGATGTCTCATCCACGCCAGCACTGGACCTTCCCCAATAAATTTGCCGAGGAAATACCGACCCACGCTCCTTACGGACAAAAGAAAAAATTCTGATAACTTCAAAAAATACAAACTTTCAACAGAGACTACCGAACCACAGTCTAAAAACAGCGGCAATTCTTTCAGAACTGCCGCTGTTTTACATTCAGCGACTCTACGCCAAACAGGGATCACACCCAATATATTATCAGTATACGTCTCATTCAAAGACTCGCGTCAACTTCATTGTCAATTCTGTCGTTGATCCCGGATCCGTCGTAAGTGTCATGTGTGTTCCATCATACGACATTATCCACCATTCTCCCGATTTATCATTCCACCAATCACCACCAACTCCCACTATAGTCAGTACTTGACCATTCCGATAATATTGGAAGCTATTTTTACTATCAAATTTATTATCATTATCCGATGAATAAAGGAGCATGCCATAGCTCTGTAATTCAAACTGCAATTTTATTGCCTGCGGATTCTTGCCCGCTCTGCCTATGAAAGTTCCTTCCCACATTGTCTGATAAATCGGCACAGTAGAAAGATCTTTCTCTTCCTTTTCCTCCTTAGGCTCATCATTTCCACACCCGACAAGCATGAAAATCATCAGTAAAGACAATACATATTTCATTGTTTTCATAAATATAATTTTTAATATGTTTTAATTTTTGTATTACAACAACCCTATCCGGTTTTACTATTACTTAGCTCCCTATTTCTTACTACAGACAAGTTATATGATACCCTTCATCAATTAGTTCAGAATAACTAACTGTAGATGCAGGTAAAGTTGATATGTAATTTTTCAAACCATACTCATTAATCAATTTCGAATTGTTCAATATGGAGAAACCTACCTTATCCATTTCATCTATCAGATAAAGAATTCCTTTATTCTCAAATTTCTTATACTGGTGATACACAAGATTATGATAGTCTCTATTCCTGTTATCATTTCCTGTATTGGATGAAATATCAAAAGTATCATTATTATCATCCATCGACTGAACTATAATATAATCACCCTCTTCAATCTTCAAATCAAAGATTTTCGCAATATCGGTCGCCAATGCTCTCACATCCCATTCATCATTTTTATCCTTAATAATTTTTTTATCAAGAGATTGTGGATAACCAAATCTATCATATAAATAAATAGTATAAGTGTCAGGATTCAGTCCTCCCTTTGCAATATAAATCTTTGGTTCCTCATGAGAAACTGTGATTTTTCGTGAAATCCTTGAATAAAAGTCAACTCTATTGCTAACATTTTCCTCCATTATAAACTCTGCAATAGGAATCAATCCATCCTTATTGAAATTTGCAATTACATTATTTTTTTCATTTGACAAAGACACAAGCCAAGGAGTAAGATTCAATTTAGCATTCATTACTTCTTGTGGGAATGTAAACCCAAAAGCATCTCCCCCAAAAGTTATAGCACTAAATTTCATATAATAAAAATCCCCTGTTATTGAAACTTTTTTATCTTGTTCATTGTCTTTACCACGTCCAATAGATAAACTGACATTCCCAATAGCATCCGTTTTCCATGAGAAAGAACCGTCAATTTCTTTGCCCATTTGGGATTCCCGAAGTTCAGCCTTAGCCGATTCTTTATAATCTCCGGCAAAGTATGCAGTTGCCCTACCTCCCGAACAAAAGTCTGCTATGACCAAACTCCCATACATTTGCAACAATTCAAAAGGATGAAGAGTATGGATATTTGTCAAAAATTCAGAATCAATATAATCTTTCAATATCTGTTTACGGATAACATCTGTATATTGCATACGATAGCATGAATCGTTTGCAATAATATTCAATTCGCTAAACACAATCCTTGAATTATTTACAATACTATCATGGAATATCTTTGAAAGCGTGTGTTTATGATCCAAATGTATACCAAACAATTTTATGTCAATTCCATGTCTTACTTTCTCATTGAAATCTGTTTTCGAAGCATAATCACTTATATTTTTATAAGAAAATACTTTTGTTTCATGACTCGCATTTTTCCAATACGTAAAATAAGAACCATGATTTTTTGAGAGTCTTTTCTTATCAACTACAGGAAATCCCAAATTAAGAGTGTTTTCAATCGGAGTACGTTCCGGATTAAGAGAATAGCCTAAGAAATCACTCACAGCCAATGTCCCTCTGCCGGATCTCGTCTGTAGATTGCGAGGCTGCCCCATATATGGAATCCAAGGATTTTCCGATGGCCGTTCTCGCAAAACCGCCACATTCGATATCCGAACTTCCTTAAATGTCGGTTCATCATCACTACACGACATCATACAAACAAGGAGCAAGGTGTAGGTCAGCAACTCAATAACAATTCTTTCTCTTGTCATAATTTTTATTGTTTATCTATAATAAGTGTAAATTAAATTTCCATACATTCATAACATTTGATCTCAATATTTGTTCAATTTTATATTTTTTAATTTATTTTATGACAAGCAAAAGGTCTTATTAAAGAGAAACTCCAAATTTCATCAAAATTAAACACAAATACAGTATGCTCTTATTAAGAGGCTGTCTAACAAGTTTAGGCAGTCTCTTTTCGTATGTGATTGCAAAAAGA
>ERZ778512.1604-NODE-1604-length-14116-cov-27.051632_pt1 | contig 14116 bp, 13 predicted proteins | sample MGYA00510346_ERZ778512 | MGnify/ENA primary metagenome ERZ778512 (study PRJEB29527, sample SAMN07138962) | mouse gut metagenome | material: feces | host: mouse | place: China:Nanjing | collected 2016-01-25 ...
GGGTGTTATAATTACAGAAAATCGTTTCATGATGTTAGGTTAGTTAGAAAGTTAAAAAGGCTGTCGATGTGAATCGGCAGCCTTTTCTGTACGCTTATTTTGCGAATAAGTGTCGTTTTGGCTTATTTCGGTTTTGACTCGCAATATACGCAACGGTAATCACCGGAATGGTCGTGTGCCGGACGGAATAGACTGTCTACGCCCACTTCCATATTCGAGATGCAACGCTTGTTGCGGCAGATAAACTTGTTGCGCACTGCATCCTTCGGCACAAGCTCTGTGGTCTTAGTCGGGTCGTTTGCCCATTCAAGGAGCTTCACGATGAGAGCCATACGCACGAATTTGCCATTCTCCACCTGACGGAAATATGCGGCACGCGGATCGGCATCAACGTCTACGCTGATTTCGTTGACGCGTGGCAGCGGATGCAGGATTCTCATCTCAGGACGCGCACTCTTCAACTTCTCCGCATCAAGTACGAAGAAATCCTTCACACGGTCATACTCATCCTCGTCAAAGAAACGCTCCTTCTGTACGCGGGTCATGTAGAGCACGTCAAGCTCGCCCATTACCTCTTCCATAGTGTCTACCTCCTTATACGGCACACCGTGCATATCGCACACCTCCTGCTTCATATAGTCAGGCAGACGGAGTTGCTCCGGAGCGATCAGCACCACTTTAACACCCTCGTAGCGAGACAACGCCTTGATGAGTGAGTGGACGGTACGTCCGAACTTCAGGTCGCCGCAGAATCCGATGGTGATATTGTCGAAGCGTCCGATCTCACGCTTGATGGTCAGAAGGTCGGTCAGCGTCTGGGTGGGATGGCTGTGGCTACCGTCGCCGGCATTGATCACCGGTATGCGGGAGTTCATCGCGGAGACTGTCGCAGCACCCTCCTCAAAGTGACGCATGGCGATTATGTCGGCGAAACAGTTTATCACCTTTGTCGTGTCGGCACACGTCTCTCCCTTGCTCACCGATGAGTTCTTGGCATCGGAGAAACCGAGCACGTTGCCGCCAAGCTCCATCATTGCAGCGGTGAAACTGAGGCGCGTGCGGGTAGAGGGTTCATAGAAAAGCGTGGCGAGCTTCTTACCCTTGCATTTTTCCGAATATTTCTCACGGTTGTCGATTATATCGAGGGCAAGGTCGATGATCTCCTCAAGCTCCTGCTTGGAGAGGTCGGTGGGGTCAATCAGGTGTTTCATGCCATCCAGGATTCATCAGAGGGATTTGCCATGAATTTCTTCAGGCGCACCTCCTCCTCGGGAGTGATGTAGTTCTCTTCCACTGCCACTTCACAGAGAGTGTTGAAGTTAGAGAGTGAATAATTGGTGACGTTGGCTGCTGCAAGACGGTCAAGACCTTTCTGCATACCGTAGGTGAAGATGCTGACCACGCCGAGCACGTCTGCACCTGCCTCACGAAGAGCCTCAACCACCTCGATGCAGCTTCCTGCTGTAGAGATGAGGTCTTCAATCACCACCACTTTCTGTCCCTTTTCAAGTTTACCCTCGATGCGGTTGCCACGTCCGTGGTCCTTATTACCTCCGCGCACGTAGCCCATCGGCATGTCAAGGATCCATGCTGCACAGGCTGCGTGGGCGATGCCCGCAGTGCTCGTGCCCATAAGTACTTCTGCCTCCGGAAATTTCTCACGCACAGTGGCGGCGATAGCCTCTTCCACTACCTTGCGCGCCTTTGGAGCGGTGAGGATAAGACGGTTGTCACAATAAATCGGACTCTTTATGCCGCTTGCCCATGTGAATGGTTTTGCGGGGCTGAGAAATACAGCCTTGATGCCGAGAAGTTCGGCTGCTACTTTTTTTGCAGTTGTTTCCATTGTTTGTTTTTTATGAATTATGAAACGTTTGAAACGAATGAAACGCGTGAAACGCGTGAAACACGTGAAACAAATGAAACGAATGAAACGCGTGAAACAAATGAAACACGTGAAACAAATGAAACGAATGAAACACGTGAAACGAATCTCATGCTGATGACTACACGCTGATCAATCAAGATCGATTGCAAGAAAATCCTTCACACAACGGTGATATGCGGCTACGGGATCTTCTGCTGCTGTGATAGGACGTCCCACCACGATATAGTCGGAGCCGATTTCGCGTGCCTTGGCGGGATCGGTGATGCGCACCTGATCGTCTGCCTTCGAGTCGGCAAAACGTATGCCCGGAGTGATGGTCATGAAATCGTTGCCGCAGGCTTCTTTCACGAGGCTTGCCTCAAGGGGGGAGCATACCACGCCGTCAAGACCTGCCTCTTTGGCATTCTGTGCATACTTGGCGATGGTGTCGTTGATGCTTGCGTCGATGAGAAGCTGCTCACGCATGGCTTTCTCTGATGTGGAGGTGAGTTGGGTGACGGCAATAAGAAGCGGACGTGTGCCATCCTCGCGGGTGAGTCCCTCAATGGCTGCACGCATCATCTCGATTGTGCCTGCCGCATGCACGTTGACCATATCCACGTCAAGACCGGAAAGTACCTTCATGGCTTTTTTCACAGTGTTGGGTATATCGTGTAGTTTGAGGTCAAGGAAAATCTTGAAACCGCGTTTCTTCAATTCCCTTACGATCTCCGGACCGGCGGCATAGAAAAGCTCCATACCGATTTTAAGGAAAGGTTTGCGCTTCTCATCCTTGAATTTGTCAAGAAAAGCGAGACAAGCATCGGCAGAGCCGAAGTCGCAGGCGATTATTACATCTTTTGCATTCATATTTCGAGTGTATGGGATAGGGGTTATTGTTGTTGGTTGTAGATATCAGACTATACCGATTATCTCGGAAAGAGAGTCTATGCCGAGACGTTCCATCTCGATGGGAAGATTCTCGATTATCTCCTTGCAGGCATACGGGTTGATGAGGTTGGCGGCACCCACTTCCACGGCTGTCGCGCCTGCCATCATCATCTCAATCACGTCAGAGGCGGATGAGACACCGCCGCATCCGATCACGGGCACACCGCAGGCGTGTGCCACCTGATTGACCATGCGCACAGCCACAGGGAAGACTGCCGGACCGGAGAAGCCACCCATACGGTTGGCGATTACCGGACGGCGTGTCTTTAGATTGATTCGCATACCCAAGAGAGTGTTGATGAGGCATAGTCCGTCGGCTCCGGCTTCCACGGCGGATTGTCCGATGGAGACTATATCCGTGACGTTGGGGGTCAGTTTGACGTAGAGGGGTTTGGTGATAACCTTTTTCACCTCCTTAACCACTTCAGCTACAGAGGTGCAGCATGTGCCGAAGCTCATGCCTCCGCCATGCACGTTGGGACAGCTCACGTTAAGTTCAATGATTGCCACTTGCTCCTCCTTATCTATCTTCTCGCAACATTCCACGTATTCATCGATTGAGAAGCCGCTGATATTGGCGATTATCGGCTGATGGAATGCCTCGCGCATCTTGGGAAGCTCCTCGGCGATGACGGTATCTATGCCGGGGTTCTGAAGTCCGACAGAGTTGATGAGTCCGGCGCTGCACTCCGCCACGCGTGGGAGGGGGTTGCCGAAACGAGCGTCACGTGTTGTGCCCTTGAAGGAGATGGAGCCGAGTATGTCGATGTCATAAAACTCAGCCATGCCATATCCGAAGCCGAAGCAGCCGGAGGCTGGCACCACCGGATTCTGTAGCGTCACTCCGCTGAGCGTCACCTTTAGATCTTTTGCAGTTTGATTCATTTCCATATCAGTTCCTCCTTTCTGAACACCGGTCCGTCCTTACAGATTCTCTTTGCTCCAACGGCAGCCTCCACGCTGCAGCACATGCACGTGCCGAATCCGCATCCCATGCGGCTCTCAATGCTGACCTCGCCCGGAATATCCAGACCCTGGCATAAAGCGCGGAGCATCGGCATCGGCCCGCAAGCATGGAAATAATCACCGGAGATACCCTTCTCGCGGATAACATCGGTGACGAATCCCTTTGTTCCGGCAGAGCCATCTACAGTGGCGATGTAAGCCTCCACTCCGATCTCCTCAAACCATTTCTCCATGCCGAAAGAGTCGGCTGCGGTGTTATATCCGAGAATTACCACAGGCTCCTGACCGAGGCGTTTCAGGGTGCGTGCCAGATTGAGGAGTGGGGCGCATCCTATGCCGCCACCGAGCAGGAGTGGACGGCGTGCTCCGCTGTCGGTGGAGAATCCGTTGCCAAGACCATTGAGCATGTCTACGGTGTCGCCCGGGCGCATCTCGCTCATGGCTCCGGTGCCTTCACCCACCACGTCATAGAGAAGCACTACCTCTCCGCGCTCGTGGGAATAATCACATATCGAGATGGGGCGGCGAAGATATTTGCCCGGTATGGCAATATTGACAAACTGTCCCGGAGCATTGATCATGCCTGTGTCGCCGCAAAGCGTCATCACCCACGTCTTATGGGTGAGACGTCGATTGCTGATGACTGTATAATTATTTTTGATATTCATATTTAAAGGTTAATCTTCTGCATCTATAGTGGAGACCTTCATCGTGATGTCGTCAAGCACATCGAGGAGCACTTCCACAGTCTCGAGCGAAGTGAAGACCGTGATGTTGTTGTCGACGGCGGCGCGACGGATATGATAACCGTCGTGGTGCGAATGGTCGGCACTCAGCTCCATCGTGTTGATGACGTAGTTGACGTGACCCTGGCGCAGGGAGTCTATGATGTCGGAACTGCCCTCGCTGAGCTTGTGGAGCAGACGGGTGCGTATGCCGTTTGCGCGGAGAAACTCAGCGGTGCCCTTCGTTGCCTCGATGTTGAATCCGAGTTTGTAGAAACGCCGGATCAGCGGGAGGGCACGTTGCTTGTCGGAGTCGCCGATGGTGACGAACACGGTGCCGTAGTTCGCCACGGTCATGCCTGAAGCCTGAAGCGATTTGTAGAGTGCTCGCTTGAGCGACTTGTCGTAGCCGATAGCCTCGCCTGTGGATTTCATCTCCGGGGAGAGATAGGAATCCACGCCTCTCAGCTTGGCGAAGGAGAAGGCGGGAGTCTTCACGAACCATCGTTTCTTCTCCTCCGGATAAAGGCGGTCAATGCCCTGGTCGCGCAAGGAGTGACCCAGCATGACGAGGGTGGCGATGTGTGCCAATGGCGTTCCAGTGGCCTTCGAAATAAATGGCACTGTACGAGAAGAACGTGGATTTACCTCAATCACGTATACGTCTTCCTTACTATCTACGATAAATTGTATGTTGTAAAGACCTTTTATGCCGATTTCCTTGCCGAGACGCACCGTATAGTCGAGAATTGTCTGCTTCGCTTTCTGGCTGACGCTGAAAGTGGGGTAGACACTGATGGAGTCGCCGGAGTGTACTCCGGTATGCTCCACATGCTCCATTATTCCGGGCACGAATACGTTTTCACCATCGCAGATGGCATCCACCTCAAGCTCCTTACCCATGATGTATTTGTCGACGAGCACGGGATGCTCCACGTTGATCTCGACGGCTGTCTGGAGATACTGGCGCAGCTTATGCTCGTTGCTTACTATCTGCATGGCGCGTCCGCCAAGCACGTAGCTGGGTCGCACAAGCACTGGATAGCCTATGCGTTCCGCTGCCTTCACTCCATCCTCGATATTGGTTACAGCCACACCTTCGGGTTGAGGTATCTGTAGCTTCTCCATGATGGCTTCGAAGCATCCTCGGTCTTCCGCGTTTCTGATGGCTGTGATGTCGGTGCCGATTATCGGTGCGCCGAGAGCCGCCAAGGGTTCGGCAAGGTTGATGGCTGTCTGTCCGCCAAGCGAGACTATGACCCCCTCCGGACGTTCCAGGTCGATGACGTTCATCACCTCTTCCACCGTCAGCGGCTCAAAATATAGCTTGTCGCCTGTCGTGTGGTCGGTTGATACAGTCTCAGGGTTATTGTTGATGACTATCGCTTCGAAGCCTGCCTGACGTATGGTCCATACGGCATGCACGGTGGAATAGTCGAACTCCACGCCCTGACCGATACGTATCGGACCGGATCCGAGCACGATTATTTTGCGGCGGTCGGTCGGTATTGACTCGTTTTCCCATTCGTAGGATGAATAGAAATAATTCGTGCGGGCATGAAATTCCGCGCCGCAGGAGTCTATCATCTTATAGACGGGACGTATGTCATGCTTCTTGCGGAGAAGATAGATGCCGGATTCGCTCTCTCCCCACAGCTGACCGATGAATTTGTCGCTGAATCCAATTACCTTCGCATCGCGTAGCACGTTGATGTCGAAAGGATTCTCTTTTATCACCTTCTCAAAATCTACGATATTCTTGATCTTATCGAGGAAGAACATGTCGATTTTTGTGCGGTTGTAGATAAGACCGTTGTCGATGTCGCGGCGCATCAGTTCGGCGAGCGCATAGATGCGGTCGTCGGTTGCCTTCTTGATGTAGTCAAGCATCTCCTCGGTCGGCATGGTGTCGAATTTCTTGTGATGGACGTGGCATACGCCTGTCTCCAGCGACCGCACGGCTTTCAGCAGAGACTCCTCCAGAGTGCGCCCGATGCTCATCACCTCACCCGTGGCTTTCATCTGGGTGCCGAGTTCGTTGGAGGCATCGGTGAATTTGTCAAACGGGAAGCGTGCGATTTTCGTCACCACATAGTCGATTGTCGGTTCGAAACTTGCGGGCACGTGTCCGAGATCTATCTCATCGAGATGGAGTCCGACTGCTATTTTCGCGCTAACGCGTGCTATAGGGTAGCCGGATGCTTTCGATGCGAGTGCGGATGAACGCGACACTCGCGGGTTGACCTCAATGAGGTAATAGTCGAAAGAGAGTGGGTCAAGGGCAAACTGCACGTTGCAACCACCCTCGATTTTCAATGCGCGTATAAGTTTGAGCGCACTGTCGCGCAGAAGCTGATACTCCTTGTTGGTGAGCGTCTGTGCCGGAGCCACCACGATTGAGTCGCCTGTGTGGACGCCGACGGGGTCGAGGTTCTCCATAGAGCAGATGGCTATCACGGTGTCGTTGGCATCGCGCATCACCTCAAACTCAATCTCCTTGAATCCCTTTATGCTCTTCTCGACAAGCACCTGATGCACGGGGGATAGCTCGAGGGCGGTGCGCATCAGTTCGCGCAGCTCCTCTTCGTTGTCGGCGAAGCCGCCGCCTGTGCCGCCCAATGTGAAAGCCGGACGGAGAATCACGGGATAACCGATTTTTGCGGCGATCTCCACACCATGCTCAATACTGTTGGCTACATCGCTGGGAAGCACCGGCTCGCCGATACTCTCGCAAAGCTCTTTGAAGAGCTCACGGTCTTCTGCGCGTTCGATGCTGTCGAACGAAGTGCCGAGAATCTCCACGCCACACTCGTCGAGCACACCTTTCTTTGCGAGCTGCACGGCAAGGTTCAGACCGGTCTGTCCGCCGAGTCCGGGGACGATGGCGTCCGGACGTTCGTATCTCACGATCTTGGCTACGTATTCGAGCGTAAGAGGCTCCATGTAGACTTTATGTGCTATCTCCGGGTCGGTCATTATCGTTGCCGGATTGGAATTGACGAGTACCACCTCATATCCCTCTTCTTTAAGGGCGGTGCACGCCTGGGTGCCTGCATAGTCAAATTCGGCAGCCTGACCTACTACTATCGGTCCGGAGCCGATAACCATCACTTTCTTTATATCTTTACGCTTTGGCATTATCTTCTACTTTTAAATAATTATTTACCTGCAATCATTTCTTAATCTCCGGAATCATGCGGATGAATTTGTCGAAGAGATATATTGAGTCTTGCGGACCGGGCGCACTCTCCGGATGGAATTGCACGGAGATCACCTTGTCTTCAAGGCATTCGCAACCCTCGATGGTGTTGTCGAGCAGGTTGATGTGAGTAGCTCTCAGAGGGGTGTCGGCAAGCGATTCCTCAATGACTGCATATCCGTGGTTTTGCGATGTGATGAGCACCTTACCGGTGGCAAGCTCCTTGACAGGATGGTTGCCTCCACGATGTCCGGGAGAGATCGCCCCGATTTTTGCACCGTATGCAAGCGCGATGAGCTGATGTCCGAGACAGATGCCGAACATAGGCACTTTGCCACGGAGCTGACGGATGGTCTCAACCACTTCCGGAACATCTTCGGGCGAGCCTGGTCCGTTGGAGATGAGCACGCCGTCGGGCTTGAACGACATGATCTGTTCCGCGCTCGTGTTCCAGGGAACTACGGTGACGTTGCAGTTGTGGGCATTCAGGCTACGCACCATATTGTATTTCATGCCGCAGTCGATTGCCACGATGTCGTATTTATAGTTGGCGGTGCGGGCAAACCAGCGTTTCTTGCAGCTGACCTTGCTGACGAGGTTGGTGGGGCGTTCGGTTGCCTTGATTTTGGCTACTGCCTCCTCTGTCGGCGTGGAGATGTCGGTGATGATGGCACGCAATCCGTTTGCATCACGCAATATGCGAGTGAGCATACGCGTGTCGACTCCGCTCATTGCCGGGATATTATTCTCATCAAGCACCTCTGCAAGGGTCTTTGTGTAGCGGAAGTTGGAGGGGGAGTCGTTGTTTTCCTTCACAATCATTCCTCCGATGGAGGGAAACTTTGTTTCGTAGTCTTCATCAGTGATGCCGTAGTTGCCTATCAGCGGATATGTCATGACGATGATCTGCGCGGCGTAGGATGGATCGGAAAGAATCTCCTGGTAGCCTACCATCGACGTATTGAACACGAGTTCACCGATGCTCTCGACGTCGGATGCAAATCCGACACCGGGAAATTCGCGACCGTCTTCGAGCACAAGTTTTTTTGTGTAAGGTTTCATTTTTTTTTTTGACTAAGGATTATTTGACTGTAGAAATTATTCTTACTGTAGGAATCATTCTTAATGACTCAAGGATACCGCTTTCGCGTCAGAGCACCTGTACCCCTTTGTAGAGGAGTGCGGCTATGCTCCCCTGAAGCAGCATGCCGGCATACGGGGTGGCGCGTCCTTTTGTGCGGAATGTAGCGGGATCCACAATCTGTTCTGTCTCGGTGTCGAGGATGGTGATATCTGCGGGATTCCCTGCCTTTATGCCATCGGAGCATGGCAGACCAAGAATCTTGCGCGGATTGACCGACATGATTTCCACGAGACGTTCCATTGAGATCAGTCCGGTCTTGACCATTGTGGTGTAGACGGCTGCGAATGCCGTTTCAAGTCCAACCACGCCCATCGCGCTTTTCTCCAGACCCTTCCCCTTCTCTTCAGCAGAATGAGGGGCATGGTCAGTTGCTATGGCATCGATTGTGCCGTCAATTATGCCCTGACGGAGCGCGTCGCGGTCGGCACGCGAACGTATCGGCGGATTCATCTTGAAGCGACCCTCCTCCTGAAGATCTTCATCGCAGAAAGTGAGGTAATGCGGACCGGTCTCGCAGGTGACGAGCACGCCTCTCTCCTTGGCGCGGCGTATCAGCTCAACACTCTCTTTTGTGGAGATGTGGCATACGTGGAGGCGGCAGTGGGTCTCCTCCGCAAGTATGATGTCGCGCTCTATCTCCTTCCATTCCGATTCGGAGCAGATGCCACGATGTCCGTGGGCGCGGGCATACTCCCCGTCGTGGATATATCCACGGTTGAGAAGAGCCTCCACTTCGCAATGGGCGGCAAGTATCTTACCGGTGGGAGCTATACCTTTCATGGCGGCACGCATCACCTCCTCATCCTGTACTCCAGTGCCGTCGTCGGAGAATCCCGCCACGTAAGGGGCGAGAGTGGCGTAATCCACAAGTTCATGTCCCATGCGCTTACGCGTGATGGTGGCGTAGGGGATGACGTTGACAATGGCATCGCGGTTGATAATGTCGAGCTGGCGACGCAGGTTGTCGGGAGAATCGGGGGCGGGGTTGAGGTTAGGCATGGTGCATACGGTGGTGAAGCCGCCGGCAGCGGCAGCCGCGCTACCGTCCTTGATAGTCTCCTTATAGGAATATCCCGGTTCGCGGAAATGCACGTGCATATCAACGAGACCGGGCACAAGATACTTCCCCGTAGCATCGATGACCTTGCATCCGGGATATTTATCGGCATCAATTTTCTCAGCGGTCTCAACTATCATTCCGTTGCTGACAACTACGTCGCAAAGTCGGAAACTATCGTCGCACCATACATTGGCACCGGTAATCAATAAAGTGTTGTCGTTGCTCATCTCTGCAAATTAAGAGGGTAAAAGGCATTGAAAAGCGGAGAGGAGCCGTCAGACGCAGACCTATCTTCAGGATTGCAAAAAAGGCAACTCATCAATGAGTTGCCTTGATATTTTGAAATCTGAAAAAAGAGGTATGTCGGAAGGTTTTGGCTCCCGTCAACAATTGAGTGCATAATACAAGACTCAAAAGATACCCGACTTTTCAAGATTGCCGTCATTTCATTTATTTTGCTTGCAAAGTTAGCAAAAAAATGACAACTTACCAACGCTCCGCAAAAATTTTTTATGAAAGCCGACTCGCTCGGTCTGTGATTTAACGTCGCTCTTGGGGTGGGTACGCTGTGATATTATCTCAGCAGCCACGGACGATGGAATCGGACCTTTGGTCTGATCACTTAACAAATAACTGAAGTTTCGCAAGCTGCACTTCAGTGGTTTAAAGTTTATAGTTTAAGGTTTAAGATTCACGAAAATCCACGAATCTTTTCATTATACAAAATTTAATGATCATAACCCATAAACATTAAACCTTAAACCAGTTAAGTGAAGCAAGTTGGAAAACTTGCGACACTTAAATAATTCTTTTGAACTGACGTTGGGAGGATGTCGCTGTTATTATCAAGGTGTGTAGAATTATGAGAACTTCTGAGGAATCTGGATTGTTAGATATTGAGAAGTCGTTGTGACTTGTAAAGTAAATTTTTTAATCTTGATTGTATTATGAATTATAGTGAATTAGTGAATTCTTCCACGACAGTGCTTGTCGAGTTTTATGCGTCTTGGTGCCCTCATTGCCAGAGAATGATGCCGGTGGTGGCTCAGATAAAGGAGTTACTTGCCGGTCAGGTAGCAATCCATCAGTTTGACATTGATGAGTATGATAAACTGTCGCAGGATTTGGGTGTGGAATCGTTGCCTACATTTATCATCTATCGCGATGGAGAGGAGATGTGGCGTCAGACAGGAGAGATGGATGGCGAGGTGTTGCTTGCGAAAATAGAGAAATATATGTAACGTAACGGTATTTTCGTCATGGCTACACTGTTGTCTGACTTGCTCACTGTGCTTGGGGTGCGCCATACGGAGTTATATTCCGACAAGCGTTTCTCGCAGATGCCATTCCGGTCGATGTTCGGTCTGTCGAAATTGTTGAGAGAGTATGGCGTCGCTACTGCCGGAATATCGGTTGCTTCCGAGGAACGACGTAATGCATTGGCAGTTATGCCGGTGCCATTTCTTGCCGATACGCCCGATGGTTTTATCATAGTGGAGAAAATTGGAGGTGGTCAGGTGACGTATCTTTCCCAGCATAAGGAGTTTGAGGCATCAATTGATGCCGTTCTGGATGCTTGGAACGGAGTCGCACTTCTTGTGTCAGACTCTTCGGAAAGTATCGAGCCAGGATATACCCGCCATCATGTGGCGGAGATTGCTTCGGGAGTGAAGAGGTGGACATTACTCATACTGCTGCCGGTGCTTCTTGTCGTGGGTATGTGGGCAGACGGCCTGTATTGCCATGTGGCAGCCTGGGTTGTAATGATATTTGATATAGCGGGTCTGTGGTTCTCCTGGAGCCTTGTGCAGAAATCTCTCGGTATACACACGGCTGCAGCCAATGCGGTCTGCTCCGCCATTGAGGAGGGTGGATGCGATGAGATAGCGCAGTCGGAAGCCTCGTCATTCATGGGTATTGTGAAATGGAGTGAGGTGGGACTGGCGTATTTCTCGGTCAGTCTTATGGCAATGCTACTGTTCCCCCAGACGTTGCCTGCACTGGCGGCAATCAACATATTGTGTCTCCCCTATACGGTCTGGAGTATATCGTATCAGAAGTTTGTGGCAAAGACGTGGTGCACGTTGTGCGTGTGTGTGCAATGCACATTGTGGCTCCTGTTTGTGGCTTATCTTATCGGAGGCTGGACAAAGCAAGTGTTCCCGCTTGGCTGGGATTTCGTGATACTTGGCTGTGTATATGGGGTTGTGTTGCTTGCGATAAACAGGTTTGATGATTTCCTTATCAAACGGTTTGCTGCATCCTCGTCGGCAAGTGAAGTTAAGACGTCTTAACCATCCACATATAACCCTCTTATTCCATTCAGAATATGAAAAGCATAGATATAAGCAAAATCCCGGGTGCGACTGTAATGACTCCCTTACAGATGAACGGTGTACATTTTGACAAACGCCATACCGTCATCACGCCTTCGCTGCTTTATCAACTAAACGGACAGGGACGCGCGGGCACATCTGTCGCCGGGAAATAGGAACTGAAAATATAAAGATGTATGTAAAAATTGATAGAGACGCTGCCGATCGGCGTCTCTATTTTTTTGTTGGGTTGCAGGAATTATTGTATTTTAGAGAATGATTGTGATAATTTGAATTATTAGGTGTATATTTGCAGAAACTTATCGTCTAACCTATAAAATCATGTTAAGAAAAATCAGAATTACTTTTGCACTGGTGTTTTTCAGTTGCATAACACTCCTTTTTCTTGATTTCTCCGGCATCGCTCATGCGTGGCTCGGATGGATGGCAAAGATTCAGTTCTTGCCCGCCTTGATGGCGTTGAATGTGGGGGTTATCATCGCGTTGGTCGCGTTGACTTTGCTTTTCGGTAGAGTGTATTGTTCGGTGATATGTCCGTTAGGTGTCATGCAAGATATCTTCGGATGGTTAGGGAAGAGAAGCAAGAAGAACCGTTATTCTTATTCCCGCGCGAAGAGTGTGCTGAGATATGTTATGCTTGGAGTGATGGTGGTGGCTGCGGTTGCAGGCATAGGTTCGCTGTTTGCACTCCTTGCGCCTTACAGCGCGTATGGCAGGATTGCACAGAATCTCCTTTCACCGATATGGGCTTTCGGCAACAATCTGCTTGCCGAGTGGGCTGCACGCAGGGAGAGCTACGCTTTCTATACGGTCGACGTGTGGGTGCGCAGTTGGGTGACGTTCGGCATTGCCGTGGCTACGCTGGTGATACTCGGTTTCCTTGCGTGGCGTAACGGACGCACGTATTGCAACACGATTTGCCCCGTGGGGACTGTCTTGGGATTCCTGTCGAAATATTCGTTGTTCAGTCCGGTAATCGACACTACTAAATGCAACGGTTGCGGATTGTGTGCCCGCAACTGCAAGTCGGCATGTATCGACAGCAAGAACCATAGAATTGATTATTCGCGTTGTGTGGCATGTATGGATTGTCTTGAAAAATGCACTAAGGGAGCAATCTCATATTCACGCAGAAGAAAAGTGGATGTGGCGTCGGAGTCGGGAGCCGAGGCTTCCGGTATGTCGCGTCGCAGTTTCGTGGTGACGTCAATGGCTGTCGGCACAGCCGTGCTACTGAAGGCTGAGGAGAAGACTGTCGATGGCGGTCTTGCCCATATCGAGGATAAGAAGGTGCCTGCCCGTAAGACTCCGATAGTGCCTCCCGGCGCACAGGGGATCAAGCATCTCACCCAGCATTGCACGGGTTGTCAGCTATGCGTGGTGGCTTGTCCCAACGGAGTGCTGCGTCCATCGTCAGATCTCGACACGCTAATGCAGCCACGTGCCTCATACGAACTGGGCTATTGCCGTCCGGAATGTACGAAATGCTCGGAGGTATGTCCGGCTGGAGCCATAATCAAGATAGATAAGGCAGAGAAATCATCTGTGCAGATCGGTCATGCCGTATGGGTGAAGGAGAATTGTCTTCCATTGACGGAGGGTGTGTCGTGTGGTAACTGTGCGCGTCACTGTCCGGTAGGTGCGATACAGATGGTGCCGTCAGACAAGGATAATCCTGACTCTCCGAAGATTCCGGTGGTCAATGAGGCGCGTTGCATAGGATGTGGCGCATGTGAGAACCTTTGTCCCTCTCGTCCGTTCAGCGCGATATATGTGGAGGGTCATGAAAGACACAAAACAATTTAAAGAAAGATAACTGAAGTTTCGCAAGCTGCACTTCAGTGGTTTAAAGTTTATAGTTTAAGGTT
>ERZ778512.1608-NODE-1608-length-14099-cov-9.255625_pt1 | contig 14099 bp, 7 predicted proteins | sample MGYA00510346_ERZ778512 | MGnify/ENA primary metagenome ERZ778512 (study PRJEB29527, sample SAMN07138962) | mouse gut metagenome | material: feces | host: mouse | place: China:Nanjing | collected 2016-01-25 ...
AGGAGCATAGCGACGAAGAATCTGTATGCTGACGATACAGATGTTTGACTGCACTGCGTTTGTCTTTCTCCTCCTTGCGAGGTATAGTCCGCAAGCGGTCTCTGCGTTCGTCGATCCGCTTTTCAACATGTCGTTGCGGCAAGCATGCCTCCAACTACAGCCTTTGCCGAGCAAGAGCGGAATCAAACCCTCGAAGAGGGATTAATTGTGCATTGTGAATTTTGCATTCTGAATTGTTTTCATTCTCCGCTGCATTCATCCCAGCGATTGTCCGAAGCTCCTGCTACGGGCTACCGCAATTGTGCGACGGGAGCCTTGACTGAAGTCGGCACGGGCGGCTTCTACTTTGCCTCGTCGCCTTACGCTGCCGACGACTACGGCGCGAGCTACTTAGGGTTCAACAGCAACGAAATTAACCCCGTCTGGACGAACACCAGGGCCCGCTCCTTTGCTCTTTCCGTGCGCTGCGTCCAAGCATCTGCGGGCCGCTTTTCTTAAAAATACACCGATGTCCACTGACACAGGAAGCCATCCATAAAGCCCGCCCGACAAAGAAGTGGCCGAAGAGAACCGAAAACCCCTCCTAAGATAGGAGGGGTTCGGGGAATAGTCCAATATCGGGATTTTTCCGCAGGCACCCTTATCGGGCACTCCGACGGACGGAATACGCTACTTCTGCCGGAAATAGATCTGCATGGGAACGCCGGAAAAATCCCAGTGATCGCGCATGTTGTTCTCCAGAAAACGACGGTAAGGCTCCTTGATATACTGCGGCAGGTTTACGAAGAAAGCGAACTGCGGCGTAGGCGTCGGGAGCTGCGTCACGTACTTGATCTTGATATACTTGCCTTTGGTTGCGGGCGGCGGATAGTTCTCGATGAGGGGCAGCATGAACTCGTTGAGCTCCGAAGTAGCGATGCGGCGCTTGCGCGACTGGTAGACGCGGATGGCCGTCTGCAACACATCGAAAATACGCTGCTTGGAAAGCACCGAAGTGAAGATGATGGGAATGTCGTTGAAAGGCGCCAGCTTCTTTTTCAGAAACTCCGTCCACTCCTTCATGGTGTTGCTCGACTTCTCGATCAAATCCCATTTGTTGACCACGATGACGCATCCCTTGCGGTTGCGGACGATGAGGTTGTGGATATTGAGGTCCTGCGACTCGAGGCCCTGCTGCGCATCGAGCATCAGAATGCAGACGTCGGAGCTCTCGATGGCGCGGATCGACCGCATGACGGAGTAGAACTCGAGGTCCTCCATCGTTTTGCCTTTCTTGCGCATGCCGGCCGTGTCGACCAGGTAGAAATCCATGCCGAACTTGTTGTAACGCGTATGGATCGAGTCGCGCGTGGTGCCGGCAATGGAGGTCACGATGTTGCGCTCCTCGCCCAGCAGGGCATTGGTCATCGACGACTTGCCCACGTTGGGACGCCCGACGATGGTGATGCGCGGCAGGTCCTCCTCCTCGTCCGATCTCGTTTCGGCCGGCAAAGCCGCCAGAATGGCGTCCATCAGGTCGCCCGTGCCGCTGCCCGACATCGAACTGATGCAAAAGGGATCGCCCAAACCGAGGGCGTAGAACTCGTGCGAGGAATAGATCTGGTCGTTGTTGTCGACCTTGTTGCAGACCAACAGTACTTTTTTGCTGCTCCGGCGCAGGATGTCGGCCATCAAGGCGTCGAGGTCGGTGATGCCGGTCGAAACCTCGACCAGAAAGAGAATGACATCGGCCTCGTCAATGGCCAGCATCACCTGGCGGCGGATTTCGTCCTCGAAGATGTCTTCCGAATTGACCGTGTAACCGCCCGTGTCGATCACCGAGAACTCCTTGCCGTTCCAGTCGGTCTTGCCGTAGTGGCGGTCGCGCGTAGTGCCGGCCGTCGAGTCGACGATGGCTTTGCGCTGGCCGACCAGGCGGTTGAAGAGGGTGCTCTTGCCCACGTTCGGGCGTCCTACGATTGCTACGAGGCTCATGCTGTCTCTTTTTATGGCGTTAGGAAGTGCAAAGATAGGCAATTCCCGGCTAAATCGGAAACAAAAACAACATATCGCGATCGCGAATCCGACGGGCCGACCGGAGCAGCCGCGAAGCGAGGAAATAATGACAAGGATTCTTCGCTGGTGCGCGGAATGACACGGAAACCGAAGCATCCGTGTCTGCTTCGGTGCGGCCTCGCAACGACATCCGACGAAATTGACATAAAAAAAGGAGAGGATAACCGTCACGGCTCCTCTCCGGATGAACATTCCGAATGAACTTTGAACTTTTTTATTTTAACCTATCAAAACGCTTAGGTAAGAAATGTCCATCATGTCGTCTGATCGCAAACGGCGATCAATTGTCCAAGGTGAAAGTATCGTCGGTCCACTTCACCAACATGCCGGCGGATACCAAACCTGCGCAATTGAACGTGAAAGTCTTGGTAGCAGCATCGTAGCCCGTGTATTCGGGAGCCGTATCGATGTAAAGATAGACCATGCCGTAGCTCGGATGCGAAAAACCCGAAGCGACCTGCACACAACCGTTTTCGTCGACAGGATAAGGGAAAGTGATCTGCGAACCGCCGTCCCACAAGAAGTTCATGTTGTAACCGGGTTTGGAATAGGAGGTACCGACGTTGTGGTAGAAATCGGCCAAGCGATAGAGCTGCGGATTCTCCTGGGTGACCTGCAAGGTCTGCTTCCAAGCCAGGGCCTGTCCGAAGAAATTGGGCAGAATGCCCGACGAATAGACGCCGGTCTTGTAATCCACCCAAGTGTAGTCGCGCATGACGACCAACTTGCCCTCGGTAGCGTAGGGAAGCTGCGTATCGGACTGGAGCTTGATGTTGATGGCGTACTCCTTGCCAACCTCCAATTTCGAACGGTCGAACGAAACGGTGTACAAAGCACCGATCTCTCCTTCGGCGAAGTCGACGGTAGCGGGAGCCGTAAAGGCATCGGCGACAGCGGCGTCCTCGATCTCGACGGAGACCTCCACCCGGGCTGCAGCACCGGAAGCGGCGCGATACACCTCGATGGAGCAAGCGTCCTCCATGTCCGCCGAAACCGTATAGGCATATTCGGTCTTATTCAAGAAAGCTTCGTCGGAGCGGCCCTCGTAGGTTGTCATCTCGGTCTTCTCGGAACACGAAACCGCAACGCACAAGGCGGGAAGCAGAAGCAGGAATGATATGATTTTTTTCATAACGTAAGCTGTTGTGTCGTTAAATAAAGGGATACGCTAATTCTGGTCGGTCGAGAGATCGAGCGCCGAATTGGAATCGAACTCCTTCTGCGGGATGGCCAGGATGAAGTCGGGATCGTTGGGCTGCATCGAAACGGCGACGGGCTGCGAATCAGAACGCGTGTAACCGAGATTCAGACGGCGCAGGTCGGGCACGCGGCCCATGCCCTCGCACCAGAGCTCGATGCGGCGCTGGAGCAGGATCTCATCGAGCAGCGACTTGGGCGCCGCATGCGTGTCGAGACCTACGTTAGCCGAATCCTCGAGGGCCGAAATGTCGCGGGCAGCGGAGTAACGCTCGGCGTACAACTCCTCCAACAGAGCGCGGGCACCTGCGAAATCGTTGGCGCGGCACTTGCACTCGGCCAGCGTCAGCAACATCTCCTCGGCGCGCATGTTGATGATGTCGGCGACACCGGTAGAAGCATTCTGGTAGGAGAACTTCTGCTGCCAATAGATAGGAGTTCCCTTGAAATCGGAATCGTCGGCAACCAATGCGCTGTTGGCAGGCAGCGTAGCCCAGGCGCGGCGGCCGTCGGAATCGGTCATGCCGACCTCGTAGAGCCAATCGTCGAAGCACTGCGGAGCCATGGAGCCGTAGGTGCCGTCGATAGCCATGTGGGAGATAAAACCGCCGAACAGAGCGGCCTGGTCTGCCGTCAGCTCGAAGGCCCACATCACGTCGGCAACGCTGCGGTTATTGAATCCGGTGAGCTCGGAAAGCGTGGCGACCCGTTTCAGCCCGCTCTTCTTCAAAGCCTCCTCGGCGCAACGGCCAGCCTGATCGTAGTTCTGCTGTCCGAGCGAAGCACGGGCCCAGAGACCGTAGGCAGTGTAGAGGTCGATGTGCGAACAATGGCTCTGCGCCATGCCGGCAGCGGTGAAATAATCCACCGACTTCTGGAAGTCGCCGTTGATCTGCTGGAACAGCTGCTCGATCGTACCGCGGCCGGCACCCTGCGTCTCCTTGTTGGTACCGGTCGTATAGACGGGCACGCCGGGCTTGTCCTTGTTCTCGGTGTAGTTGCCCTGGCAGAACGACTCGTAGAGGCAATAGTAAGAGAAAGCGCGGATGGCATAGGCCTGACCCAGAACATTCTGTCCCATGGCGTCGAGCTTCAACGACTCCTCGGCGTCGGTAATGTAGTTGGCCTGGGAGATGAAAGTGTAGAACATGTTCCAGGTACCGTACTGACGACCGCTGGTGGAAGTCCAGTCGGAAGCGGTGTTGAAAGCATAGTCGAAATAGAACCAACCCTGACCCTGGCTGGCCTGGTACTGGTCCTCGCCCATGAGCGAACGCACCATGGTGAAACCGGCCAGACCGGGATGCTCGTGAGGCCAGCCGGAGCTCCAGCCGTTGGAGTACATCAGACGATAGATGCCGTCGACGGCGCTCTGCGCCTTGTCGGAATCAGCGAAGATCTCGGAACCCGAGAGCGAACCTGCCGGCGAGGTGTTCAGCATATCCTCCGAACACGAAGCGAAGAGGACGGCGCAACCCGCAGCGACGAGAACTGAAACTATTTTTTTCATGATGATCCGAAATTAGATTTTAGAATTTGAGATCGAGGTTGAACGACACGGTGCGCGTCGGAGCGTAGACATAGCCCGTACCGCCGGTGAGCGAATACTGCGGGTCCATACCCTTCAGACGGGTGAAGATGCAGAGGTTGTCGACCGAAGCGGAGATGCGCGCAGCCTTGAACCCGATCTTGGAAGTCCAGCGCTTGGGCAACGTATAACCCAACGTGATGTTCTTGATGGCGAAGTAGGAAGCATCGAAGAGCTTGTCGTCGGTGACGATGGGCGTCTCGCCGATGGTGTACTTCGGCACGTCGGTCACGTCGCCCGGCTTGCGCCATGCACGCAACATGTTCTGGTGCTTGGTCTGAGCCGTATAGTAGCAGCTCATAAGCTCGTAGTAGACACCGTCGTACATCTTGCCGCCGATCGAATAGTTGGTCGAGATCGAGAAGTCGAGGTTCTTCCAACGCAGCGACGTAGAGAGCGAACCGTAGAGGTCGGGGATGCGGCTGCCGGCCAGCACGCGGTTGGCCTGAGCCACGGTGGTGGACTTGGTGATGTAGTCGTTGCCATCCTTGTCGGTAGCCCAATACATCTTCTCACCGGTCATGGGATCGACACCGGCCGAACGGGCCACGTAGTAGGAGTAGAGCGTCTCGCCCTCGCGGATGATCTGCGTACTGCCGAGGATGTCGCTGCCGTCCTCGGTGAGTTTCAACACCTTGTTGTTGACGGTCGAACCCATCCAGGTGACGCTCCACTGCAGGTCGCTGCGGTCGAAGATATGGCCCGTGACGGCGAACTCGACACCGCGGTTGCGCATCTCGCCGGCGTTGCGGTAGTAGCTTGCGAAACCGGTGGACGAAGCGAGCGGGTAAGCGAGCAGCATGTCGGTGGTCTTGCGGTTGTAGAACTCGACGCTCAGATCGAGGCAACGAAGCAGGCGGGCCTCGATACCGGCATTGAGGTTGTGGTTGGACTCCCAGGTGAGATCCTCGTTGGCGACGTCGTTGATGATGGCGCCGGGCAACGTAGCATTGGGATAGGAAGTCTCGTAGAGGGCTTGGTAAGCGTAGTAGGAACCGACGCTGTTGTTACCCTGCACACCGTAGGAGAACTTGAGGGTGAGGTTGTCGATCCACGACACATTCCGCATGAACTGCTCCTGCGAGATGCGCCACGAAGCACCTACCGACCAGAAGTGTCCCCAACGCTTCTTGGGAGCGAAGCGCGACGAACCGTCGGTACGCCAGCTACCCGAAACGTAATACTTGTCGTCGTAGCTGTAACCTACGCGCGAGAGCACCGACTCGATGCGGTCGTTGTCGGTCGAACTGCCCGTGCCGACGATGACGGCAGCGGCGTCCAACTCGTAGATGCCGGCGCCGGGAAGACCCGTCTTCTGACCCGACAGCTCGGAAGTCTTGTAAGCGTAGTACTCGTGGCCGACGAGCAGATCGATGTTGTGACGATCGAACGACCGGTTGTACGAAAGCAACTGGTTGAACGTATAACCGAGCGAAGTGGTATTCTGCTTGATGATACGTCCGCCGACCGACTGGGCGTTGCCGAAGAAGGGGTTGTAATAGGTCATCTGGGCGGCGTTGTAGTAGTCGGCGCCGAAGTTGACCTGGAACTTGAGTCCCTCGCTCCAATGACCGTCTACGCCCATGAAATCCAGGTGCGAACGGGTCGACAGCGAATAGGACTCGGTGGAGTACTTGTCGTCGTAGAGCGTGGCGACGGAGTTGAACTTGCTCTGCTGGCCCGACGGACGCGAAGCGCCGTAGTCGAACATCTTGTTGCCGTTTTCATCGAGCAGGAAATCGCCCGTATTGGGATCGCGCTGGTAGACCGGGAAGATCGGACCCATCAGCTGCGCCGAATAGAAGACGTTGGAAGAAGCGCCCGAAGAGGTATTGGACGAATTGGTCGAATTGTAAGCGAAATTGGCGCCCATGCCGGCGGCGAACCACGGCTTGGCCTGCGTTTCGACGTTCAGACGACCCGTATAACGCTCGAAATTGGTGGTCTTCAGCACACCGTCCTCGTTGAGATAACCCAGCGAAAACATGTACTGCGACTTTTCGTTACCGCCCGAGATGCTGGCACCGTACTCCTGACGCAGAGCGGCATTGTCGGTCACCTGGTCGAGCCAATCCTCTTCCCAGAGCAGGCGTGCGTCCTCGCGAACGCGGCCGTCGGCCGTGAAGAGCTGAGCGATGGGCAAATCGTAAGGATTGTACATCTCGTTATTACCGAAAATCTTCTCGGAACCCTGAGACATCTGAGCCAAAGCCTTGTTGCCGTATTTGTTGTAGAAAGCCGAGTACATGATCTCCATGTAATCCTTGGCACCGACCGTCTGATAACGGGGAATGGCGCGCGACGAAACACCCACGTTGATCCGCAGATCGACGTTGGTCTCGTGGCGGTTGCCGCGCTTGGTGGTGATGAGCACCACGCCGTTGGCACCGCGCGAACCGTAGAGCACCGAAGCGGAAGCGTCCTTGAGGATGCTGATGCTGGCGATGTCATCGGGGTTGATGGCCGAAATGGCGCCGTCGAACGGTATGCCGTCGACGACATAGAGCGGCGTGGACGAAGCGTTGATCGAACCGAAACCACGGATGGCGACCGTCGTACCCGAACCGGGCTGACCGGAACCGGAAGTGACCTGCACACCGGGAGCCAGACCGTCCAGCGCCTTGGTGACGTTGGCGACTTTGCGCTGCTTCAATTCATCGCCCTTGACCACGGCGACCGAACCGGTGAACGACTCCTTCTTAGCCGTACCGTAAGCCACGACGATGACGTCGCCGATGGCCTGCGACTCTTCGCTCAAGACGATGTCGACGCCCGTTTTACCGGCGATGGCGACCTTTTTCGTATCATAACCGAGGAACGACACGAGCAGCGAACCGTCGGCGGGAGCGACGATCGCGAAACGGCCGTTGGCCCCGGAGGTGGTGCCTGTGGTTGTTCCCTCGACGAGGATGGTGGCACCGGCAATCGGATTGCCGTCCACGCCCGTAACTGTACCGGAAACCTTTATGTTCTGGGCCACGGCGCATGCCAGACCTCCCAAAACAGCCATGAAGAGCAGTACAATTTTTCTCATAGACCTGAAGTTTGAGTTTAAATTCATAAAATATCTCTTTCCAAGAGATAGACTTGATGTGGCAAATATAGGTAAAAAAAAAGAATTGCAAGCATCGGACGTTACATTTTTTTCATAGGAAACCCCGTTTTGTTGGCCGAACAACCGGTATTTTGAGCGAAAATCGGCTCTATTACGCCTGAGAAACGGGTTGAAAGCGGTTACAATTTGTAATAATATCTCTTGGAAAGAGATTCGAACTCTCATCCGAAGCCCCCTTTTCCAAGGAATCCATAACCTTTCCTGAGGCGGGTCGGGAGGCTCGGAATGACGATGCGAAAAATTTTTCGCGTTCAGTTTCCCATACCTTATATATAATAGAAAAAAAGCAACTCCGTGTAGATGCTTGGACGCAGCGCACGGAAAAGCCGTAGGCATGAGCTCCATTGGTGTCCACGGGACATGTCTTGCTCGACGCAAGAGCCAAGTGGCTGGCATTAGTGACATCGGAAGCATACGTGGACGAAGACCAACATTCGCCGAACGAACCGACCTCCGCCAAGACTCCCGTCTCACGGTGGCGGTAGCCCGCAGCAGGCGCAAAGAGCAATCGCTATGGGGAATGCGGCGGAGAATGCGAACAATGGTTTTTGCAACGATCGCCATTGCGTCGTTCGGCTCTTTTGAGCCGTGCGGGCCGCAGCCTTGGCCGGCGGAGGCCCGCAAGCGTGCCCCGCAGGCTGCGTCCGAATCCAAGCCCTTTGTCATTCTGAACGAAGTGAAGAATCTTTTCCCTTGCGAACCAAAGGCCGCTTGCGGACTATGCCTCGCAAGAAGGGAAATAACAAACGTTCTGCAGTCAAGAATCTATAGCAACAGATTCTTCGTCGATCTTCCGATCTCCTCAGAATGACAAAACGGGAAAAACTGAGATCCGCACGACGCGTTGGGACCGTACTATTTCATTGTTCGCAAACTCCGCGGCAGACTGGTGTTGTCAACTGGCGGCAACGCAAGTTGGAAATAGGAATTGTTATCCGGCAGGCTGGTAAAGCTCGAATTGCAAACACCGGCTTTAGCCGGGCGAGCCGAAGCCCCGCCACGCAGAGGCTCACAAAACTCGCCCCGCTGGCTTCGGCACGAGAACATATACTGCGCCGACCGAAGCAAAGCTTGCGAACTTAAACAGCGTGCACTCTTTCTGAATAAAGCGAACAGAGCGAACGCAGCCTGCGGGGGTGAGCCCAGCGACAGCCGAAGCGGCGAGCCTCCGCGCCGGGAGGCTGCGGCTCGTGCAACACTGCGAGTTGCAAAACCGCAAAAAAACAGCGATCAAACAACCGCACGCAAACAACAATTTTCTTATCTGACCCTCCTGCGCCATTACGCCGCCAGCGGATTGCTGAATCTACTAACCACGCTGACAAGAGCCGTAACCCCTGTCACTCCGGGTGTGAAGTTGCTGGAGCGAAGATACAGGCAAAAAGTGAAAGTATCAAAAAAAACGTTCTTCGGGACGACTACATGAAAAGGCACCGAAGCATGAACGAACCCGAAAACGGCGCGGGCGACACGAAACAATTGCATAACGCCTTTCCTGCCATGCAACCGAAAATAATCGGACACCCAAGAATGAAAGGGACATAAGGAGTGAAGAAAGGAACGGGAAAGGAACGGGAAAGGAACGGGAAAGGAACGGGAAAGGAACGGGAAAGGAACAGCACAAAAGGGAGAATCCACAAAAAACCGCGACCCTCCGGAGAGGATCGCGGCGCGAAAGATATTCGAGACTCCGAAAGGAGAATCGGGACGGATTAATACTCGATGGCGGCAAGGCGCTTGTAGCCGTTGTAACGCCACTTGGCATTCTGCTCGGCAGCCTGGAAGAGCTCCTCGGCCTCGGCAGGGAACGCCTTCTGGAGCGAAGTGTAACGCACCTCCCGCTTGAGGAAGTCCTGGAACTTCGACCAGTCGGGCTCCTTGGAATCGAGCACGAACGGATTCTTGCCCTGCTCCTCAAGCTGGGGATTGTAGTGCCACAGGTGCCAGTAACCGCAGGCCACAGCCTCCTTGCCGACGGTCTGCGTGCGGGTCATGCCGCCCTTGATACCGTGGTTGATACAGGGAGCGTAGGCGATGACGAGCGACGGACCGGGATAAGCCTCGGCCTCTTTCAGCACGTTGAAGAGCTGCTGCTGCGAAGCACCGATCGAAACCTGAGCGACGTAGACATAACCGTAGGTCATGGCCATGGCGCCGAGGTCCTTCTTGCGGATGCGCTTGCCGCTCGATGCGAACTTGGCGACGGCACCCACGGGCGTCGACTTGGACGACTGGCCGCCGGTGTTGGAGTAAACCTCCGTGTCGACGACAAGGATGTTGACATCCTGGCCCGAAGCGAGTACGTGGTCGACACCGCCGTAACCGATGTCGTAGCCCCAGCCGTCGCCGCCGATGATCCACTGCGACTTCTTGACGAGCCACTCCTTCATGTCGAGGATCTTCTTGCAGTAATCGCAGCCGCAAGCCTCCATCAAGGGAACGAGGCGCGCCGAAACCTCGGCCGAAGCAGCCGACGAACCGCGGGCAGCGATCCACTCCTTCATGACGCCCTTAAGCTCATCGGAGCACTTGGTGCAGTTGGCGATTGCGGCTTCCATGGTCTCCTGGATGCGGTCGCGGAGCTTCTCGACACCGACGTGCATACCCAAACCGAACTCGGCGTTGTCCTCGAAAAGCGAATTGGCCCAGGCGGGACCCTGACCCTTGGCGTTGGTGCAGTAGGGAGTCGAGGGAGCCGAACCGGAGTAGATGGAGGTACAGCCCGTAGCATTGGCCACCATCATCTTGTCGCCGAAGAGCTGCGAAATGGCCTTGATGTAAGGCGTCTCGCCGCAACCGGCGCAGGCACCCGAGAACTCGAAGAGCGGCTGTGCGAACTGGAGGTTCTTGACCGACTTGGTCTTGTCGACGACCTCCTTGTAACCGATGTTCTTGGTGATGTAATCCCAGTTCCCGGCCTGCTTCATCTGCGACTCGAGCGGTTTCATGACCAGTGCCTTCTCCTTGGCGGGGCAGACGTCGACGCAGTTGTTGCAACCCGTACAGTCGAGCGGCGACACCTGGATGCGGAACTTGTACTCCTTGGTCTCGCCCAGGCCCTGCTTCCACTCGGCACCCGAAGCGGCAGCCTCGGCCTCGGTGGCGAGGAACGGACGGATGGCGGCGTGGGGGCAGACATAGGCGCACTGGTTGCATTGGATACAGTTGTCGATCTGCCACTCGGGAACGTTGACGGCGATGCCGCGCTTCTCGTAGGCGGCCGTACCGTTGTCCCACGTACCGTCCTCGCGGCCGTTGAAAGCCGACACGGGCAGGTCGTCGCCCTTGAGAGCGTTGATGGGGTCGACGATGCTGCGGACGAACTCGGGACGCGCCATGTCGACGCTGTGTGCGGCGGCCTTGACCTCGATGGAAGCCCACTCGGCGGGCACGTCGATTTTGACCACGGCGTCACCGCCGGCGTCGACAGCCGCATAGTTCATGTTGACGATGTCCTCGCCCTTCTTGCCGTAGGACTTGAGGATGGCGTGCTTCATCTCCTCGACGGCCTTCTCGAACGGAATGACGTTGGCGATCTTGAAGAACGCCGACTGCATGATGGTATTGGTACGCGAACCCAGGCCGAGCTCGGCGGCGATCTTCGTGGCGTTGATGATGTAGAAATTGATGTTGTTCTTCGCCAGGTAAGCCTTCATGTGGTCGGGCAGGGTCTTGCAGGTGGTCTCGGCGTCGTGCACGGAGTTCAAGAGGAACGAACCGCCCTTCTTGAGACCCTTCAGCACATCGTACTTGTCGACGTACGACGGCACGTGGCAAGCCACGAAGTCGGGCGTAGTGACCAGATAGGGCGAAGTGATGGGCAGGTCGCCGAAACGCAGGTGCGACGACGTGTAACCGCCCGACTTCTTGGAATCGTACGAGAAATAAGCCTGGCAATACTTGTTGGTGGTACCGCCGATAATCTTGATGGAGTTCTTGTTGGCACCCACCGTACCGTCGGCGCCCAGACCGAAGAAGAGGGCCTCGAACGTACCGGGCTTGGCGAGCGAAATCTCCTCGCCGACGGGGAGCGACAGGTTGGTCACGTCGTCGTTGATGCCGACGGTGAAGTGGTCCTTGGGCTGAGCGGCCGCGAGGTTCTCGAAGACGGCGAGCATCTGGGCGGGCGTGGTGTCCTTGGACGAGAGACCGTAGCGGCCGCCGATGATCATGGGCTGGAGCTGCTTGCCGTAGAACATCGACTTCACGTCGAGGTACAGCGGTTCGCCCTCGGCGCCGGGCTCCTTGGTGCGGTCGAGCACGCAGACGCGCTTGACGGAAGCGGGCACGACGTTGAAGAAATACTTCTCGGAGAAAGGACGGTAGAGGTGGACAGTGATAAGACCGACCTTCTTGCCCTGCTTGAGAAGGAAGTCGATGGTCTCCTTGAGGGTCTCGGTGACGGAACCCATGGCGACGACGACGTTCTCGGCATCGGGAGCACCGTAGTAGGTGAAAGGCTTGTACTCGCGTCCGGTAATCTGCGAAATCTGTTTCATGGCGTCGCTGACCATGTCGGGCACGGCGTCGTAGAACTTATTGGCAGCCTCGCGGGTCTGGAAGTAGATGTCGGGGTTCTGGGCCGTACCGCGCGTGACGGGGTGCTCGGGATTGAGCGCGCGACGGCGGAACTCCTTGAGCGCGTCGCGGTCGAACATGGCGGTGAGGGCGGCCTCGTCGATGAGCTCGATCTTCTGGATCTCGTGCGACGTACGGAAGCCGTCGAAGAAATGCAGGAACGGCACGCGGGCCTTGAGCGAAACGACGTGGGCGATGCCGGCGAGGTCCATCACCTCCTGCACGGACGAGGTGGCGAGCATGGCGAAACCGGTCTGACGGGCAGCCATGACGTCCTGGTGGTCGCCGAAGATCGACAACGACTGTGCGGCCAGCGCACGCGCCGAAACGTGGAACACGCCGGGGAGCAGCTCGCCCGAGATCTTGTACATATTGGGGATCATCAACAGCAAGCCCTGCGATGCCGTGAACGTGGAAGTGAGCGCACCGCTCTGCAACGAACCGTGCACGGCGCCGGCGGCACCGGCCTCCGACTGCATCTCCACGACCTTCACCGTCTCGCCGAAGATGTTCTTGCGGCCCTGGGCGGCCCACTCGTCGACGAGCTCGGCCATGGTCGAAGAAGGTGTGATGGGATAGATGGCTGCAACCTCCGAGAACATGTAAGCCACATGGGCCGCAGCGTAATTACCATCGCACGTGATAAATTTCTTTTCTGCCATTTTGTTGAATTTTAAGAATATTTGATGTGTGTATTTGCCTTGCGGGACGCTGTCCGCCGGATATTCCGGCAAGGCGCGATGCAAAGATAACAAAACTGCCGAAAAAAACATCTTCAAATTCGTACAAATAAATTGCATTTTTTGATATTCGGACACACCGCGTAACAAGAACGGAAACGGGGCGGCGGCAAATCCGGGAACCGGAAAGAAACGGGCCGGAACGCACCGTCGTTGCACCTTGCACGTGCACTGGCGGCCGGATAGTTTCAGCTGTCGGGTTGCAACGCTGTGCGTCACTCCTGCGAAATCCGGATTGGATTTTCGCGGCGGCCGACTCAAGTATTTTTTCCGGTCCCGGTTGCTTTTCTTCGGCTTTCGTTTGGCATCTATTTCGGGACAAACTTGCACATTTGATTCGGCCTTCGCTGAGAATTCTCTTTGCTGTTATTCTTTGCTCGATTTTTCTTGCCGCTATTTATGCTTATAGCGTTGTTTTGGGAATCATTCATGCTTCGGCGTACTGCTGACCGCTCCGGGGACTTTTCCGCATCAATTATTTTTGTTTTATCTTCGCTCCAGCAACTTCACACCCGGAGTGACAGGGGTCACGGCTTTTGTCAGCGTGGTTCGTAGATTCAGCAGTCCGCTGGCGGCGTAATGACGTGGTGGGTAAAGAAAATCGTTGTTCGTTTGCGGTTGTTTGCAGTCGTTTTTTTTGGAGATTGTTTTTTGCAACTTGCAGTGTTGCGCGGGCCGCAGCCTCCCGGCACGGTGGATCGTCACTTCGGTTGTCGCCGGACTCGCTGCTCCGCAGGCAGCGTTCGCTTCGTTTAGAAAGAGCGTACGTTGTAAGTTCGCAAGCTCTGCTTCGGTCGGCGCTGTGTTGTTCTCGTGCCGAAGCCAG
>ERZ778512.1638-NODE-1638-length-13831-cov-4.586963_pt1 | contig 13831 bp, 8 predicted proteins | sample MGYA00510346_ERZ778512 | MGnify/ENA primary metagenome ERZ778512 (study PRJEB29527, sample SAMN07138962) | mouse gut metagenome | material: feces | host: mouse | place: China:Nanjing | collected 2016-01-25 ...
CATTGCACAAATTAATTACGGTAGGAGATAATAAATCTTTCCGCACAAATGTAGCTTCCTTTGGTGTAGTAACCGTAATATTTTTTCCTTTTAATTCCACTTGTCCTTCTGCAAGCAAGGACAATTTATGGTTTGTAATAATGCCTAATGCAGAATCGTCCTTGATTGCAATTTCTGCATTTCTTCCAACCATATTGCATAGACCCATTTCAGAGGGCTGCATATACATTCGTTTTTGATATTTCGTAGTAAAATAGCGATTATTACAGTCTGCAAGATCACTGCAAAAGAATCCGTTTTCCCTAATATTATAAATAACTTCTCCTGAACATTCTTCTGCTTGACTAAAATACAATGCTGCTTTTGTGCCTGCCTCTGGCATACAATAAAGCAAATTTCCAGTAATAGGTTTCCACGCAAATTCATATGCTTCGAAGGGATTTTGAAACCGATCGATTCCTAAATGCAGTTTCACAAATTCCTGCCTTGATTCTAATATTCTTCCTGTAATCACTGTGCCTTCTAATGTTTTTGCTGGTATTTTCGACACCTTAAAACATTGTTTTGGAACGATAAGGCAGCTACATTTTAGGCAGCCTTGTGTATATTCTGTGTATGTATTCATTACATAATATAGAGAACCCTGTATTCGTATCTGATCACCGATTCTTACAAATTCCATATCATTTATTTGATAACCCATATATTTTTTATCTGTATTTTGGTCTTTAAAAATTTTTACGCTGTAGGAATATTGTTCTAATGCAATATTTCCTATATTATCCCCCTCTCGCAGACCAGCATATATGCATATTTTTGATGAAAAATCTCCTGCTGTAATCCCTTCCTGCAAATGGCTGCATATCCTTTGTAAAAATTGATAGTCTGTTTCTTTATATTGGATAATCGGATTCTCCAATGGTTTATCCGAAACATTCCATATTAGGGAAGCACCATACTCTTGTGTAACTGCCTGTGCCATTTCTCTATAAGTGATAGAAGTATTTTGGAATGATCGCGATCTTTTTTGTATATCCATTTTCCATGTATGCGATATAGCGTTTATGATAAGAACGGCATATACACCTTCTTCCACTAATTCCACACACTCTATCGTACCGGAAAAAAGAATTTGTTCTATCGCAGTATCATTGTCTTTAGATAATATTTCAATTTTATCCTCCAATACATCACAAATACGATTTCTTGCTTTATCACCTTCCACAATTGCTGTAACGGCGGCTTTTGTGTGACTATTGTAACTGGCATAAATGCTGCATTTACGTATGCTTAAAATACGAAATCTGCATTTTACTTGTAACTGTTTCGCTCCTGTTTCTATTGTCATATAATGCTCCTTTCCTCAATCATTTTCTAAAGTTATTACCTCTATTTCTTCTTGGCGCTGTACTCCTTTATAATATTCCAATAATATATGTTCTTCGTCCATCAATTCAATATTTATAATAGACCATATTGGATTTGCATCTACTGAAAATTCTCTAACAATTTTTTTATATACAATTCCTTCTTTAAAAAGATCTGTTAAAATTAATGTATGATTATCTTCCATATATGCAACATATTGATTATCTATTAATATTTCATTAAAATATGTATCTGACATTTGGGCGTTTTCTTTGTTAAAATAAAAAACATATCGAGCGGGAGAACCAAAACTTACACCGATTTCCAAAATATCTGATGTGAGTTCTTTTACCCAGGATATTGTGGGATATTGATAATCCACTGAATAAACTACATTACCTAATTTGTCATATAATGTTATTTTATTACCATCCTTTATTTCTTCGTAAGTAAATTGTTTATCTATACTACCATTACCAATTGATTCTATAGGTATGTCTTTCACTTTTTCTGTTGTTTTATTTTTTATTATCTCTCTGATTTGATTAATATCTTTGTATTTTAATAAGCAACCATCCAAAAAATATTGGCTTGTCATTTTTATTTGCGACCTAAAATCATTACAATACAGCAGTAATGTACATATTCCTGTTATTATTAACATTACACAAACTTTATTTTTTTTCATTTTCACCACCAATAAGTAAAATTTGCTTATTTATATCTAAAAAATCTAAAATCATCGTTTTCTGATCCGGGAATTATTACTTCTTCCAATTCATTCCAATTCCAATCAGGTACTTCTTTATATTTTTGCGGATTTTTTTTATGAGCTGCTTTTTGAGTTTCAGGACTATAAAATAGAACCACACCTTCTGTTATATCTTCTGTTACACCTATATACACAGGCATAACTACTTCTATTATATGTTCTATTAAATCATTCCTATCAATGCCGCCATCTCTATTATTAAGATATGTTAATGCATCATTATATAAAGATGAGCCATATGCATCAAATCCGGAATACTTAATCACATCCGACGCACTATTATATTTAAACCTTTTTGACTGAACCCTATTCATTATGGTATTTGCTATTGCTAACCATGAAGATTCATTACATCCGCAAGCTTCTCCATAAATAGTTGCTATAAATAACATTTCTTCATCATTCAAATATGAACCAATCACTAAGTTTTCCTGTCCAGAAGTTACGGGATATATTAACCCACCATGCTTACAAAACAATATAGACGTCATTGTAATACCTTCTACATATTCTGTTTCAAAATATTCACTTGACATATCTTCAACTTTGCTGTCTGGTGTGAGTTCTTTTATATATTTATTTTTAACTGTCATATATTTTCTGTTTTCTCCTAATGGCATATTATCCCATTGTTCATTCAGACACATTAAATGTTTGCATACTCCAAAAATTGCACTCTCTTTATCTTCTATTATTTTATCTTCCTCAGATTTTCTATTTGCAGGCACCATGCAATTACATCTAGGACATATTATATTTAATCCTTTTATACTATCTTTTACAGTAGCATAACATTTTTTTTGAATGGATGTTTCGTTTTCCCGAACATATAAGGTCATTTGAATTTGTTTTTCTTTATTGTTTGTTTTCAATTTGTTCAAAACAATTTTTTCACCATTTGACAAATAAAAATCTTCTAACGTTGCTTTGGTACATTGTAAAATCGCACCATCAATAAGATATTCACCGTATAAGTCCTGTGTATTATATGTATTGTACAATCTGTTAAAATCTTCCACATTTTCTATGGTATTTGCTGAATAATCTTCTATAAGATGTTCAAAAGTAGCATCTTGTGCCATCTTTATTTCTTCTTCTATTTCCTTTGCCCGTTCTATATCCTTATCCTCTTGTAGCCTTTTGTTGTCTTCATTACCCTCATATTCTCCTTGTAGATATTTATTGTAATCTTCCATTATATATCCTCCTAATAACATTATACTTTTTATTTTCTGCTTATAAATTTTCCTCAATCCCAAACAATCATTCTATGATCTGCCCCTGTTCTATTTTCTCTTTGTACTCCTATTCCCTTTCTAATTCCGTCTAATATCTGTTCCAGTTTATAAAAGGCGTTTTCTGTACTTAATGTATGCTCTGTAATTTCTTCCTTTGTCTTTCGGCTAATATAGTCTGTTAGTATTGAATAGTTTACAGCCTCCCTTCCCTGCAATAGAAAGTACGCAAATTGTAAATCTGTTTCCGCAGCGTTTTTACATTCCAATACTTTCCTGGCAAAGCAGTCTGTAACTTCTTTTGACAGGGTATTTCGCCCAAGGGAAGACCATGTGGCGTTCGCTAAATTTATGGTGTCATATTCTGTTTGGATATCATAGAAATCTTTGTAATCGGCGCGCAGCCTTGCGCCTTCTTTTAGTTTAAATCGGCATAATTCAATCTCATTGCTGCTGCGTTCAAGGTGTATATCCAGTTTAAAATCCGTTAGATATCGCGTATAATCCGGCAGTTCTTCCTTATCCTTTAAATAAAATTTTAAGCTGATATATTCCTCTGTGGGTTTATAAGGTATCTGATCGCTACCTTTGATTAGGAAAATATAATCAGCGCATTTTATCATTCCCGATGCAATACGAAGATAATTTTCTTCTGAAAAAATTCTGCATCCGGATATAATCCCGTCGGCATAATCTTGATACTGATTCTGCATAGCAGTATAAGAATAATCCCGAAGCGCCCATAATAATTCTTTTTTCATAATTCTGCCTCGCTCGAATGCGGGGTATATATGTTCTGTCATAGATGCTTCCTCCTAGTTATTGATAAATTTAATTTCTGATTCTTTTGAATGTTTAAATACGTTCAGCAAAAACAATGCCTAACTGTTTTTAACATTTACTTCAAACCATCATAAAAATTTTTAATCCAGCCTTCATGTTCAAATGGATAAAACTGTTCGTTACCAAGGTATAGCTGCTCATCTTTTCTGCAAATAGGAACAATCACATATCCCCAATCCATACAGCGTTTCCATGCAAAAAAACGAATTTCGTGGTTTGCAATGCTGTCTGTATCTTTTTGAGGGATATTTGCGCCGTATATTTTCTGGATATCCTCGTAGGTTACTCGCTGGAAGCGCTCTGGCTCACAGTCAAAACAGAAACGATAACGTACCTGTCCCTCGGTATCTTTTAAATGCAGATACAATGTTAAATCTTCTAAATTCCTAGATATATAGCGCGTTTCCTCCTCACGCAGAAATCCATTTACCAGCTCTATTTCTTTACCGTTGTGCGTAAAAGCACTTACGGTATAGGGAAGCAGCGGCTTGTCTGAATATAATTCAATCTGCGCATATCCAAGCCGTTTATCCCGCATATATTTAAGTGCGCCGTCCACACAGCTCATTTTTAAGTCGGATTCTCCTGCTGTTCCTTTACTGCTGCGGCGGAATTGTATCATCCGACCGGGTATAAATTCTTTTAACGCATCCTTAAAGGAATCAATTTTGCAGGACTGTCCAGTCAGCCTTAAAAATGAAAAATCTCTGATTTTATCTTCTCTGTACAGCGGTTCCATAAACTTACGGATTATGCCGTAAATATCTCCTTTTATAACAAGGCTGATCTCATATAAATTTACGATAAGTTCCGGAAACTCTTTAATAACATGAAATGTTCCTGCCTCCTGTACAGACAGTTTCCATTTATCTGCCTTTACCCATGAAATATCCCTTCTTCTATGGTCAACAGAAGTAATTCCTACCCTTAAAATCCCCGCCTGTTCATAGAAATGTTTTTTGACCTGTTCCGCTAAGTAAAAAAGATGGTAAAAGTTATTCTTTACTTTAAAATATTCTTCACGGCTCCTTGTTTCATATTCTTTAAATCGGGTGGGCAGGTATTGTTCTGCCATATTGTAGGCATTTTCAAGGGTTTTGTATAATTCTGCTGTCCCATTGGTGTCAATATAGCGAAAAATATCCACATCAAGTTCATTTAAAATATCTTCCGCAGTAATCGACATATGTAAACCAAGTTTTTCTGTTATTAAAATTTTTATGTACTGCATAATGCGGTATGTTAAATTGTCCCCACCAAAGTCGGTATCACCGTTCTCGTAAGCCGTTTCAATTTGAATATGATATGCCACTCTGTCATCACGGACACGAAATCGACACGCACACAAATCTGTCGTTCCGCCGCCGCAGTCAACAATCAATGCCTGATATTGCGTATTTTCCTCTAGCTTCTGCGCTTCAAGCATACCAGATATTGTATTATAGAGAACGGCAACCCCTTCATCGAGCATCTCCTCGTCTTGAAGCATATAGTCCGGCAGAATCTCATGGAACAATTTCTGAAAAAGGAATTTTTGTTTTACAGGACAGGAAACGTGAATCTGGCGCACCCTGCATTTAAACTGATTTTCTGCAGCCCTAATAATATGCTGAAAATATGCTTTAATAATTTCCTTCCGTGCAATAAATGCACGTCTTCCTTCTCGGTCTGTAATTTCCTCCTCCCGCTCATAATCACTAATCCATCTTTTCATATCATAAAAAATGCTGAATCCTTCATCTACATAGCTTGCATTCGATAAATCTACTGCCTGCTGTCCAAACACAAAGCGAGGTTCTCCGTGTTTGACTGCAATCACGCCCGCCACCGAGGGCATTAATCTGCTTCCTCCCTGAAAAATCGTATACTGGATTGCATTTTTTTCATAATTTTCTAAGTATGGTGTACCTTTTACTTCCTCAAAATACAAGGAATCCAGATATACGCCTGCCGTGGTATTGGTAGAGCCAAAATCAATAACCAGCGGCATCCGCAGCTCTACCGGTTTGCGCACTTCAACATCCATCAGTGGTATTCTGTATGCGGACAACCGCTCCGGCATTTCTCCGCCTGCTCCATAATAAAAATCAAACAGCTTGTCCGAGTCCTGCTGCGGAAAACAATACAAATCATATTCTTTTAGATTCGCTTCTTTGCATAACATTTTTTCGTCTTTGATTACATACAAATTTTCTGAATCGTTTTCATTTTTTTGCAGATAGAAAATGCCGCAAATTTCTTTTTCGCCACTGACTAAAAGGGCATTAGTATTTTCTAAATTACTGCGATAGGGTATCCGCACCCTGTCATTTACATCCATGGCAAGACCTTCATAAACAACAATTTTGGATGGAATATGCAGTGATTTATCCTGAATCGGCACAATTCTTCTGTTGGAAAATAATAGCTCAAGCATATCAATGCCTGTGTCTGACTTCTTTTGGATTAAAAACTGTTCCCGAGTGCCGCGGTAGCGCATAATAACACGCAGCAGTTCTTCCTTGTCTAAGGGATTAATAATGCCTTGTATTATTTTTTCTCGTCTGCATATTTCCCTAAGCTGGTGCGTTGTCATTAATTCCAACTCTCCCAGCCGGTACATGGTTTTCTTTTCTTCTTGTTTTATTCCTTCTCTATTTAATATATATCCGCTCATAATCCCTCCATAGTATCTTGATTGAACGTATAAAAATCTTTATTATTTTAGTGATGGTTTACTATTTTCCCATTTTATGTAAATATTTTGACGCATTGAAGGAAAATCATTTGTAATAAAGTATAAATTCCCCTTATAGATAAAAAATCTATCTGTTTTTTTTATGTAAGAATCATCCGAAAATCGTCCTTCAAAATATTCTTTTATATAATCTTGTATCTGTTCGTTATTAGAATCATATAGACTATTTACAGCCACTAACTCATTTTTTGTTATAGATGCCTCTAATAATTGCTTTATCTCTTGTAAATCATAAAAATGTTTTAATGAAAGAAGTTCCCCATTTTCCATATTAAAATTAACCCCCATATCAAAATCACCATAACCACCTGCCACATTCCGATATCCTGTAAACAGAATACTAAGGATATGATTTTCACAATGTATAACCTTATAGGTTATTTCTTCATAAACTGTATATTCACAATCCCATAATCCTTCTGTTTCTATAAACGCATATATTTGGCTGTTTATTTGCTGTGATATTGCATTCTCACTATCTAAATAGGGATACTCAATATGTCTGTTATCAATATTCTCTTTTATATCGATTATCTCTTTTTTTATTTCAATCTTTTCACCACCAATTTCAATTTCATTGATATTTGTATTTTCTAATTGAGCTTCCCATTCATTAGGTTTATATTCGTTTTCTGTTATATTTTCTTCTTTGGTTTCCGATTGTTCAAGATTTTCTAAAGTATCTGTTGTTTCCATTTCTTCTGTTTGTTCTATACTTATTATTGTATTATTTATTGATATATCTGTTGTTTCCATCTCTTCTGTTTGTTTGATACTTATTGAAGTATCTATTGTTTCGATTTCCTCTGTTTGTTTGATACTTATTGAATTATTTGTTGTTTCTATTTCTTCTGTTTGTTCTATACTTATTATTGTATTATTTATTGATGTATCTGTTGTTTCGATTTCCTCTGCTTGTTCTTTATCAAGAGCTTTAGAATTAGAAGCCTTAATAGAACAACTTGTTAAACTTATAACTTCCAAAATTAATAATAAAAAAATTTCCTTTTTCAAATGAATTACCTCCTTTAATCAATCTTAGTCATAACACATATTATTCAATTACAGTCGTGGTTTCTTCATAATAATTTCTTCTATTATCATAGGATTTTTTTGGTGTATACTTATTAATAATTTCTGTAACCGCATCCGCTTCGTTTTTATTACCGGGTTCTAAACTATCCACAACTGAATTGACATCTTTCTCATACCAAGCATATCCTGCCGCTTCCCATGCAAATTCTTCCGCAACATAATCAGCACCTTCTGTTACAATTTTTTTAAATGCATCAATATTCATACCGGCTGCTTCCGCTTTCTTTACTGCATCCAAATATCTTTCCTCAAACCCTGTCCCTGTATTAGCTGGTGATTTCCAATCAATATCTGCTATGCCACATTCTTCCTTAATCATATAAGTTGCAAATGCCAAATAAGAATAATCCCATGTTAATTGAATATATCCAGATCCCCTATATAAATATCCATAGGCTTTAGCATTATACTCCTTTTCATATGCTTCTTGGCTAGCCCAACTCTGATATGCACCCTCTCGCAAACATGCACCTCTATTAGTTTCTTGCATACATTGCGCCAAAAAATGTCTTATTCTTTCTGTAGTGGTTATATCATATTTACTTAATATCCTATTTAACTCCGCTACCATCCAAGGAGTTACATTATGCCATTGCAAAGCATTTAATTGATCCATTGTTACATATGCTTCAATTGTTACCATACTTTGCCCCGAAGTAACTGGATAAATAAATCCGCCGTGTTTGCAAAACAATATGGATGTCATTGTAATTCCGGGAACTTCACCTTGTTTATCATCAATAAATGAAAAAATCGTATCATCAGTGATATAATTATCCCATTCTTCATTTAATTTCATTAAATATTTGCAATTACCTTTTGTACCTTTTTTGTTTTCAATTGTTTCATAATTTTCCTGAATATAATTATTTTCTTTTTCTGAATCTGGTTCGCGTAAACAATTTCCAAAAAAAGGTATATTCTTATTATTTTCTTTTTCTGAATCTGCTATCGTAGCATAGGCGAGCCCTTCAACACTTGCATTTGTATTTTCTGAAACCTTCAATCTTCCGTATATTTTTGAATTATCATACATATATGTATCGATTTCATTAATATTAACATCCTTTGATTGTTCGGCCAGAAACATATAAGCCTTTCCACCAATATTGTACATTACAGGCTTATTGGTACAATTTGTACAAGTTAATATAGCACCATCTACCAAATATTCCTTGCTTAATTCATCTTGATAATTTTCTCTTAAAAACTCATCTATTTTATCATCTGGTGACAGTTTATATCTTTCTTTTGTATTTTTCAAAAGTTGGTCTTCTTGTTTTATAGATGTTATAACATTACTAGCAGCCTGCACGACATCTGAAACATTTCTTTCTTTATTATCGTATTCATAATAATCGCTTAATTTTTTTCCCATTTCTTCTCATCCTTTCGAAATATAAATAAATTATCTTATAACCCTTAAAATATCACCATCTCATCAACCAACATCGTTTCTTCCACATCAATAATTCCAAAGTGGTTTGCGTAAAAGAAATGTATGGTTTCCTGTACGGGCAAGAACATTTCACGCAGGAATAATGCTCGTTCATGCTGCGTTTCTGTATCATCTGTTCCCAGATAGACTAACAGTTCATATGCTGTTTCATTATTTTCATAAATTAATGCTTTTGGATACAAACCGATTACTGCCCTGCGAAATTCCTCCAGATAATTTCCTGTTTTTAGAAGGCGCAGATATGCACGCAGTATCTGTTTTTGTTCTTGTTTGTCAAATAGTAAAAAGCGTTCCCCTGTTTTCTTTCCATACTGCCCTGCACGAATATCTTCTGCTAACAGGCTGTAATAATAATCTTCCTTGGATAAGCCTTCCCGCAGGTCAAGCTGTACAATATAGTGCATACAGATATCGAAAAAAAGCGCTTTCGTCTGCATGATTTCACGATTGTTTTTATCAAACAGCTTTCCAAAAACATCCTCAAAACGGTAAAGGGGATTGATTTCTATGCAGTCCTCCTCTGGTTCTTTGCTGTTTAAATCTGTTACAGATACTTCTATATAGGGGCTTGGCGTAACAGCCTCTACAAACCGCAGACTGTCACGCTCCCGATGATACTCCTCCGCCAATAAGACAGCTTCCCATGCATAATTCATTCCAAAACCCCCACACACTTATATTCTAAAAACTCCATCTGCAACTGGGAAAGAATATATCGGATTTGTGATTCATATAAGTAATCACTATTTAAATAATCACACAATGCTTGTCCCTCTTTTTGAAAATAAAAAACCAGCAGGCTTCTTTGATCTTGTGTAAATACCTGTGTTCCGATAAAATGGTTCATATTCCCTTCCAAAATACCTTTATTCAGTATATTTTCTTTATTGCTGCTCACAATTTCGTAGCTGGCAGCTTTAATTGAAAAACTTCCAGAGAGTTCTTCTATTTTGCGGCGCAGTTCCATTGGTGTTTGAATAAAGTTGCCGGACTGCTGTAAATATCTTGCTGCAATATTATCCTTTCTATGATTTGATAATACTGCATAATGATATCCATAAGAATTTCCCTGATCCCCTTGATGCAGTCTGCAAATGGATACATCTTCCATTAATTCCTTTTTTGTTCGCAAAAACACTTTACTATCTTCATATCGCACTGACAAAATATCTTCATTCATATCGATTAAATAACCATCACCCTCTACATTACCATCCGGCAGATAAAAAGTGTGTTCATAATATATATCATCTATACAAGGGACTCTAAACTCTCTTGCCTGTATTGATGTCACTTGCATATTCCAAAGGGGTATCACACCTTCCCGAATATCAGATTCCCATGCTTCCCACTGAGATATCTCATTTGAATATAACTGAACTTGTTCTGTAGGTATTAAATCAAAAAAACGTTCTATATGCCCCATATGAATTGTCTGCCAAGGAATATGGTTATTAAGAAAAAGTCTATGTAGTTTTTTAATACATTCTTGATATCGTGTTTGATCTATTTTGTAATAAACCGTGTTTTCTGTAGTAGTATCAAACTTAGCCAAAACTTTCAAATTTCTAAATTCTTCGTATTTCTTTTGATTTGCTATTAAATATATTGTTTCATATTCGCGATTTTTCTTTTTATCAATATCTTCCTTACATAATGGAAACCAAAAACCATTGATAGGATCGTAATTATCCCTATCAACAATTGTCATAAAAATATTGAAATATGTCCACGGTACATATAATTCATTTTTGATGCGATCTTCTAAATTTTTGTATTGTCTTTCCGACCAGATAAAAACTTCTTTTAAATGCCTGTATAATAACTCTTTCGCAAATTTTCTTTCATCCAAATCTTCTATTTCTCTTAAATGTTCTTGTATATATTTTTCAAAATCAAAACAACTTTCATATATCATATTAAACCCTCATCTATACTGACTTTCCTTATAATAAATTCATACCATTTCATTTTTAATATGAGAAAAGTCTAACAATTAAACCTTTTTCACATCATTTGTTGTACAAAACTATATTGCTATATAAAAAACTTTTATTAATCTGGCCAACATGAGTCTACTTCAAAATCCATATGCATATCTCCCGTGAGAAAGTACAAAAATTCTGCGATCCTTCTTCTTATAATACCCGCACTAACTATCTTGCGATCTCTTACATAACGCAAAAATCCATTCATAACTTCTTCTGATGTAAAATTATTTTCTTTTAGCAAATCATAAATATAATCTCCACTTTTAACCGTTCCAGCATTAAAAGAAAGTGAAATAATAGCTACCATTTGGTTGGCTGTTAAATTATCTAAATTTTGGGGCGCCAATCTTTTTATATCATATTCAAGCAAAATTTCTATATTTTCCTTTGTTATTGTACCATCTTGTGATATCAGTTCCTTACATTTACAGTCTTCTCCATGTTTACTTGTGTCATGTCCTACGCCAATTGTATGATCCTTTTCCGTATAATTAATATCTTCTAACTTTTTAAGTACCGCCTTCACTTCTTCTAAATCATATCCGCCTTCATTATTATTTATATCTACATCTGGTTGTATTTGTGGACTTTCGGTCTGAGGCGTATTGACAGCCGTTTCAGGTTCATCCGGTTCTGAAGGCTGTGGTACAAGTGATGAAAAGTCTACACCTTCTTCATCTTGATTCGCACAACCTCCAACCAAAAGACCAAGACCCAATAGTATTAAATATAATGTCCATGGAATGTTTCCATCAATATCCACATACTTATCTGGTTGATTATAACAATAAATATAGGGATTTAATGATATAGGGTTTCCAAGATTCCCTTTATAGCGATCCTCACTCATAAAACGACCTTGATCGGGCATATATCCTCTGCTGTATGTTATATAATTGCCACTCTCCTTTTCATACAAATATCCTGTATATCCGATTGGCTGCATTTGTCCTTGATTCTTACTTATATCTTCGCCAAATTCTCCATATTCATAACATTGTATTGTAAATCCTCTGTGATTACTAATTCGAACAGGGCTGTTTTTTTCATTATTATGATAATATAGAATCCCATTTTTTCCAGCAGCGCTTACAATTTGTCCTGCCCAAATAAAATCTATTGTTTCCTCATCTATTTTTTGCAAAAGATTAAAGCACTGCTTCTTTTGATCTAAAATATAATCTAATGTGTTTTGCAGATTATCATTTTCTTTTTTGATTCTTTTTCTGATCCTGTTTCCTAATCCATTATATTCATATATAATTTCACCATGAGGAAACAATATATTCGTAAGCTGGTTGATTGCATTGTATCGGTACTGAAACATTTGCTGATTGTTATGATAAACTTTAATCAGATTTCCTCTTTTATCATAAACGTACTCTTGTATGCAATTATCCTGTTCTTCCACTATTAATTGATTTTTGCTGTTATATTGATATTTGATTTCTTTTCCTTGATCGAACTGATATATTCGGTTTCCAAATTCATCATACAGGTAAGATTTCATTCGTATGCCATCTTTCTTTATCTGAATCAATTGATTCATTTCATCATATACATATTGGAATGTACCACTCTCCTTGGGCATTCCTTCTCTATACTTGCTGCATTGTATTCGATTTCCCCGCGAATCATAAATATACTGATACTCCTCATACACCTGATTGCCAAAGCTTACTTTAAAGTTTTTCCATCTTCCTTTCCAATCATATTCATAGTACATTTCTGTTCCATTAGAATAGCTTTGTTTACTTAAATAGCCCAATTTATCATAGGAATAGTGAACAGCGCATTCATCCGTAAAAGCGCGGAGCAATCGGGCATTATCATCATATGCATATCTTACTTTTCTTCCATTAGGGTAGACAATTGCTGATTGCAATCCCAATTTATTGTATTCATACGCTACCGTTCGATTATTATGGTCATGGATGGCTACGATTCTTCTGCCATGATCTCTATCAATTCGGGTAGTTCCCAGCCAGTCCTTTACTTCTATTAGTTTTTTTAGAGAGTTATATGTATATTGCACTTCTCGTCCATCCTGATAATCAATTTTTTCAACGCTGCCCCCTTTTGTATAACAATATTTTGTATGATTTCCTTCCTTATCCACTTTTTGAACCAAACTGCCCACATTATTATATTCGTATGTTTCATGCAATCCCATTGCATCTATTATTTTAATTGGTTTCCCTATTTCATTTCTAATAAACTTTGTTGTCTGTTCCTGACCATTTACCACTTTATGGATTGTACTTAAATTTCCCATATTATCATATTCATACTGAATTTCATTTTTTCGCATATCTTGTATATAAGATACTT